>Ga0316207_10000941_pt1 | contig 40108 bp, 46 predicted proteins | sample 6weekpyrite_MG_FD_204943 | JGI IMG/M metagenome (GOLD analysis project Ga0316207, IMG submission 204943) | Microbial mat bacterial communities from mineral coupon in-situ incubated in ocean water Damariscotta River, Maine, United States -... | ecosystem: Environmental > Aquatic > Marine >... | reverse complement strand
GATGGTTTTACGGCGTGTCTTAGACAGGCATCACCAATTCATGTCTCGATCAGAGTGAAATAATCTTTAAACACGCTACAATGCAGTTTAAACATAAACTAATTTCTTTTAACGGGACAGCAGTGATTTTTTATAATGATTTACTTCCAAATAAATCATGAATCTCATCTCCTATTTCCTGGCACATGCATTTTTAAAAATTCCATTTGATCCGCTAAAATCCGTCTATTGGCTAAAATCAAATATTCTGCATGATTTAGAACATACGGAATTGCTAGCAGGGGCATACCTGCCTGTTCTGGTGTATAACAATCTTTTTTATTATTACAGGCCTTACAGGCAGTAATTACATTATCCCAGGTATCAGATCCACCTTTTGACTTTGGGATAATATGGTCTCTTGTTAGCAATTTATTTTGAAACTCACTACCACAGTACATACACACATGACCATCTCTAGAAAATAATGCACGATTAGTCAGTGCAGGAATTACATCTTTTTTTCTGCATGTATTAGCTCCTTTCACAGAAACGATAGAACTTAGCTCCATCATGCTTCGTATTCCTGTCCTGTTACTGATGCCGCCACGCACAACCACCGTAATAGAACCTGCTTCCCATGCAATTTCATCGCGCGAATATAAGTTAACAGCATCTCTCCAGTGCAACCATTCAAACGGCCGACCACCGACATCAACTGCTAAAATTGCCTGGGTATCTAATATACTCATTGCTACTTCCTTTTCATTAAATTAAAACTACTGGATATGCACTTGATATATTGGTACCACGAGCCTGTTACGAACATGTTATCAACGAAGTAAAAATATGTTGCTCTACATTACTCTATTGAAACTTAATAAATTGGTACATCGGGAAAGATTCGAACTTTCAATACCGGAGTCAAAGTCCGGAGTGTTACCATTACACTATCTGCAAATAATATGGTACGCTGGGTGAGGGACGAACTCACAACTATGAGGGCTTAAACCTCATGCCTCTGCCAATTGGGCTACGTGGGCAAAACAGCATCAATCCAATTCCGTTAATTTGATGCTTTTTCATAAATCTATCTATCCTTTAATGCACACAATTTGTTTCAATGTGTGTACGATCTCAACCAGGTCCTTTTGAGCTTCCATAACTTTTTCAATAGATTTATAGGCCTTAGGTGTCTCATCAATAACATCCCTATCTTTTCGACATTCAACACCTTGCGTTGCTTTTAAGTGCTCTTCCATTGACACTTCTTTTTTTGCCTGAGTACGTGACATCACGCGTCCTGCGCCATGACTACAACTACAAAAACTTTCTTCATTACCCAATCCACGAACAATGAAAGATTTTGCCCCCATATTTCCAGGTATAATTCCCATTTCACCTTCACGGGCACTTACAGCACCTTTACGTGTTATGATCACATTTTTTCCATAATGATGTTCACGAGAAATATAGTTGTGGTGACAGTTCACCGCTTCCATTTGAGTTTCAAATGGAATTCCTAAAACCGTTTTCATTACAGCTATAACTCTCGCCATCATCACTTCACGATTAATACGCGCAAAATTTTGCGCCCATTCAACTGCATCAACATAATCTGTAAAATGATCAGTACCTTCAGGAAGATAAGCCAGATCACGATCAGGTAATTGAATCATCCATTTCTCCATGTCTTTCTTAGCCAGTTCAATAAAGTGTGTACCGATCCGGTTACCCACCCCGCGTGAACCGCTGTGCAGCATAATCCAGACACTATCGTTTTCATCCAGGCAAATTTCGATAAAGTGATTTCCCGTACCCAAAGTTCCCAGGTGATGAAGGTTATTTGTGTTTTTTAATACAGGGTGCTTCTCCTGTAGCACATCAAACTGTATTGCTAATGGCATCCATGCTTTTTCAACATCATCTGGCGCACTATTCCATGCGCCTTTATCACGGGATCCACGTCTATGTTTTGAACGTCCGTGAGGAACAGCTTTCTCAATTGCAAAACGAAGTGCTAACAGGTTTTCAGGCATTTGCTGAGATGTCAGACTTGTTCGTACCGCCATCATTCCGCATCCTAAATCCACTCCGACGGCACTTGGAATAACAGCACCAATAGTCGGTATAACACTTCCAATTGATGCACCTTTCCCTAAATGCACATCTGGCATTACCGCCACCCATTTATGTAAGAATGGCATAGAGGCAATATTTATCAGTTGTTGTTTTGCCTGATCTTCAAATGGAACACCTTTAGTCCAGGATTTAATCGGTACTCCATTTGATTGCGTTACTTCATATTCTTTAGAAGCCATAGTTTTTTCCTGTTTTTTTATCTTTTTAAAAGTAAAATTAAGCTCAATTTTTACCTGGGACTGCCTATCGTTTTATAAAAAAACATGTGTACTCCTTATGTAATGTTGTATGTGGTAGGCCAACGCGGATTCGAACCGCTGCTTCTACCGGTTATGAACCGGTTGCATTAATCCATTATGCTATTGGCCTTCAATTTGGTACCCCTGGAGAGACTCGAACGCCCATCTTACGGTTTCGAAGACCGATGTTCTATCCATTAAACTACAGGGACAGAATGTTTGCTGGGTCGTGGGAGAATCGAACTCCAATGCTCAATGCGCCGGATTAAAAATCCAGCGTCAAACCGTTAGACGAACGCCCCATACTTTATATTTGGGGTGAAGGTAGGGATCGAACCTACATCTCCTGATTCACAGTCAGGAATTCTACCATTGAACTAACTTCACCATTTATATACATTTTTTCTCATAATGTATTTACGATTTTTAGTTGCTCGATACAGCTTCCATGAGATCATGGTAACCCTATGTTTACGTGAGACATTTGTTTGTATACTTTTATTCTTTACCATTACCTAAGCTCCTTTTATTAAAAAAAATTTTCCATTGCTGTCCCTTAAATCACTAGAGACATGAATTGGGAATACCTGCCTAAGACCGTCACCCGCATGGACGCGGGTGTCGAGCCACCAGGGAGGGTTTCACAGCGTGTCTTAGGCAGGTATTCCCAATTCATGTCTCGATCAGAGTGAAGCAACCTTTAAACACACTACAGTGTGGTTTAAACATAAACTAATTTCTTTTAACAGGACAGCAATGAGATATTTATTAATCTGGTCTGGGTGGCAGGATTTAAACCTGCGGCCTCTCCGGTCCAGGCGAAGCACTCTGCCAAAGTATTACAGGGTCATAAAAATTTAGTGGAACCTGACAGATTCGAACTGTCGTCATCTACTTGCAAAGCAGGTACTCTCCCGATTGAGTTAAGGCCCCAGAATGTGAAATCGGATATAGATTAATCACGCAGTTTAATCCTGTTGTTCGTCCAGATATTCACATCAGCAAATATCCATCTAATAAATACCTCGATGGAAGCTGCTGAATTAATATAAGTACCACCTCCTTCCGGAATATTGATCGCTTACGACCATCCGATATTGTTTAAAATTCAGGGTTCGAACTGCCACAGTGACAGGCATCTACTTTTACAGGCAGACTGGCTTACCCTGCCAATCTCATTCGTTAAACTAATTCACGAGCAACTTGTAGCGCTGCAGCATGATTTTTATGCAACGTATTTAAAATCGCACCATTGCGTAAAAAATATAAAACATTTTCATGGGTATACGTTTTTCGATTTTCCGGTAAATTCATATCAGAAATTAATTTCTCGAAACGTAGTTGAAGATTAACATTCATAATTTACCTCCAAAATAATGATTAAAGATGTTTGTTATCGCCCGAATAATGTACGGGCGATAACAAACCGGTTGTAGTGTCCCCCTATCATTTCAAGGGAAACAACATTGATTTTTTTACCAATGCAATGAGTTTGTGTTAATAAAACAAACTCATCCACAGGATGGTTAAAGCATATCCAAATTTTTTAAAAAACATTGCTCTATGGCAAAAGGGCATCGTCGTTCCTGTTCATCCATGAACCCACGACATTCCGTGCATCCTGCACATAAAAAAACCCTCGGTGGCTAGGCCATCCGAGGGTTTTTAATTTCTCTTCGGAAGGCTTTCGCTTAACGCATGCCTTCCAATACTGAAAGACTACGTCATAAAACTATTCTCTTGCACATTAATGAGGCGCAGCATGGGTATCGGATCTTTCCCATGTAACTTGCTCAGTAAATAACAGGCGTAGCTATCCCTGCCCAACAGTTTTAATGTTGACAATTCACGCCAAATTTTCGTTTCAAATAAATACATTCCGTACCTTATTAATCTAATTACATTTTATTCAATTCATGGTGGACGTAGTGGGATTCGAACCCACGGATAATAACAACCGAAGCATTACTTTCGGCCAATATTGCCCTTGGAAACGCGCGCCAGCTGACACCCGCTATAGAGCATCGAGCCTGCATCCTCAACCATACAGACAATATTACTTAAGTTATCACCAGTTTTACCTGGCCACCTTCATGTCAATCATTTTAGGTGGTGACACTCCATTCACATCAGTACGCCCTAAACTATTTTTAAAAACAACACTTTATAATAAACATAAAAAAACCCGGTTGGCGAAGCCTTCCGGGTTTTTCCCTGAGGCTTCTTTTTTCAGAGGCCTCAAACAATTAATTTGAAACCTACGAAATATTATTCTCACTTATCGCATAATCACAACCGTTCATACCCAATAGCGAATGCGCAAAGCGCGGCTGTTGCGTGAGCAGTGATGCGATAGAAATAATAAAATGTTTTGTTTGCGTTTTCATGTTAGCGAATATAGTCCCATTAAAATATTAAGGCAAGTATTTTTTTAAAAAAAATTATAAAAATTTAATCACTGCCGTCCTGTTATGAAAATTAACACGACCTAACAACGTTGTGCACCACGTTTATTTTAATATTTTTTACTCGACAATATGAAACATAGAGCAGAAAAATAATAATTTACATCGTCATCCCCGAACTTTTGTATAGGGGATCCAGCGATCCTTATGCCAATGTAACTCAAATAATCAAAGTCACAGGATTCCCGATACAAGCATTCGGGAATGACGATATTTTTTTAATTTAACGGGACAGAGACTAAGTTATCCCCACAAAATACACATTAAAATCAAAAGATTAAAGAAAAAGAAAACGCAAATGTATGCGAATACACGCAAATATACGCTAAATATATAACGTATAGATTGATTATGAAGGGGGTTATGAATCATACACATAAAGTGTTTTAGAGCTAACTCGCTTTGGTTTTTCCAACTTTAAACTAATGCAAGCATTTCATTTTGCATACATTCGCGTTTTCTTTTTCTTTTGACTTTATTGATTGATATTCGTTGGGATAGCTCAGGGACAGAGTGTTATTTTAGATTTGGTTTATGTTAGTGCTTACTAACAATATTTTTTATTTAAACAATGACAATAAAAAATAAAATTAAATTAACCACCCCACCCCGTAATAATAGTAAAAGACTCAACCATTTTTACTTTTGTTTATCTCTAGCAAGCAACCCCAGATGCTCACGAACTCGCCGCTGTAGTACGGGTATCAAATCACGTTCAAACCAGGGATTATTACTCAACCAACGGTTATTTCGCGGACTGGGATGGGGCATCGGCATAATATCATCACCATAGCTCTGCCAGTTTTTCACCATCTCTGTTACGCTGAGTTTTTTTGATTGCCCCAGATGCCAGTCAATAGCATAACGACCAATAACCAACTTAAGCTGTATTTTCGGTAATGCATCTAAGACTTGTTGTCGCCATGCCTCGGCGCATTCTGGTCGCGGCGGCAAATCACCCGATGAACCTCGACCTGGGTAACAAAAACCCATGGGTAATATCGCTATCTTGTTTGCATCATAAAACGTCTCTCTGCTAATCCCCATCCACTCACGTAAACGGTCACCACTCGCATCATTAAAGGGTATGCCTGTAGTGTGCACCTTAAGCCCCGGCGCTTGTCCGGCTACCAATATTGATGCCTTACTACTCAACTGGATAACGGGCCTTGGCTTATGTTCAAAATGTTCTGCACAAATCTGGCAGTTATTTATAGAGCGAATTAAGCTCTGAAGTTTTTTGCTCACGTTATTCACTCCCGCTAGTTTGAGAAGTAAGCCACACTGTTGGTGATACACCGACTCTTTTACTGAAGACCCGCGTTAATGCAATTGAACTTCCATAACCAACACTGGGTGCAACCATCTTTAACGGTTGACCACGTTTAAGCAACGTTTGCGCAATGCTGAGACGCCAGTCGGTAAGATAATCGAGTGGTGTGACGCCTACCGTTTCACGAAAATTCACCGCGAATCTTGTGCGGGACATGTTTGCTTTTTGCGCCAGCTTTTCCAGTGTCCAGGGATATTCCGGCTTCTCGTGCATTGCAGTGATTGCCCTGGCGAGACGCACATCGGAGAGCCCAGCGAATACACCCATTTCAATTAATTGCGTTTCTATAGTATGACGCAGAAGCAGCACCAGAAAATATTCTGCCAACCTGTCAACAGCAACCTGTCGACCACATCGGCTTGCAAATGCTTCATCGAAAAGCATATCCAGCAGCGATGTTAATCCGTCTATATCTGATAGTGGAATGATAATTACCTCAGGCAGCGAACACACCAGGGGGTTGCCCATACCTGCACCAAAATCTATTTCTGCGCAAACCAGTTCTGCACCGTCCTGATGTTTCACCTCGAATTGATGCTGATGAGGGCGCGGATAAAAAATCACTGAGGGTTGTTTAACTTCGATAATTTTTTTGTTTTGCTGAGAAATTTTTAAACGACCCTGGCGCAACAGGTGGAGATGCCCGATGCCTGCCGAGGTATCAAAATCGGAAGCGCCACAGAGTATACCGGAATAGAAAACACGGGCGCTTAGGGTGAAACGGGAGAATAGCGGTGATAATTTATCCATATGGAACTTATGATTAACTATTGTGAATTATTAGTGATCAATCGTATCGCCATTTAAGGCACACTGCAAGTCGCACAATTTGCATCAACTAAAAGCAACTAGCTATGGCACGTTAACTTTATTCAAGCAGCTTAAGTTAAGTCACAAATAATAAACAGGAGACATCAAATGATACGTAATTTTTTAACAACTATTTTTTTCGCAAGTCTGATGGGGGGCATTGTTGCTTCAACACAGGCTGCGCCAACATGCAAAGCGGGTTCTCATAAATCATGCGCTAACTTTAACAACAAGGGCGAGTTGATTCGCCCAACGGGTTACCGAGAATGGATTTATGTAGGCGCCCCGCTGACACCTAACGATTTAAATAATGGTAAGGCTTCTTTTCCCGAATTTCATAATGTCTATATCGACCCTGCAAGCTGGGAAGAGTGGAAAAAATCAGGGCGTTTTCGTGATGGCACTATCATCACGAAAGAGCTGGTGAGTGTCGGCAGCAAAAAAACTTTCAGTGGCAACGGTTATTTTATGGGTGATTACCTGGGCCTGGAAGCCATGGTGAAAAGTAAAAAACATTTCCCGAACGCTTCTGGAAACTGGGGATTTTTCCGCTTCACCAATGAAGACTACAAAGGCCTGAAAACAGTAGCGAGTGAACTGCCCGAAAGCGCCTGTTTGTCATGCCACACACCTAATGCCCAACAGGATCATGTTTTTATCCAGCATTATCCGGTATTGCGTGCCGCTAAAGCAAAGGGTGAATCGGGCACCGGGGGTAAATAGTAAGTCACAAAATGGCTCTGCTTTGATGGCCTTACCTATCAGACTTCTTTTGATTTTTATTAAATAATACAACCACGTCCTTAGGGCGTGGAAGAGGCTTCTGGCTTCTTGCTATTGCCATGAAAAAAGTTTGTCCATCTTTTCTTAGAAGTATGCATTAACTATCATCACACATGTTGGCATTTTTTGCCGCGATCCACTGCGACATATATTTGGTACTCATCATAGAATGATGTTTAAGCATTGCACCGGTAAAATTATTTAAGCGATGTTGAGCTAAATTCTTTTCAATTTCAGTTATTTTTGTTATTAACTGGGCACCTAAAATTTCACTATCAAATCGTGCATTTAATAATGCCATACCCTTTTGCTGTGCATTAAGCCACGCTTGTTCATTGTTATATAAGTTAACAGCCGCCGTTGCAAATTCCGTTAAATCATCCACAACAACACCCGGCCAGGATTCCTGTTGGTGCATGCCTTCACTCCCTAATGATGTGGTAATACTCGGTGTCTGCATTAGCATCGCATCTAATAATTTACCTTTAATGCCGGCACCAAATCTTATCGGCGCCAAACAAAGTCGAGATGCTTCCATCACAGTAAATGCATTTTCAACCCAGCCTTTAATTAAAAAACCCGTTTTTGGATTATTTAAGGCCGTGGCTTTTGGCGGTGGATAAGACCCATAAATATGACACTCTGCATCAGGAATCTGTTTTTTTATTAAAGGCCATATTTTTTGTAGCGTTAACACCATATCCCAGTTTGGTGCATGACGAAAATTTCCAATCGTAATGAAATGTTTGCGCTCTGAAAATGGAGTTGTTTTTTTGGGGCATTTTTCCAGTTCAACCATAAATGGTAAATAATGAAGTAAACTGGCATCTACCTTAAATGTTTTAACTAGTAGCTCCATTTCAAAGCTAGAAATAATCAAAGATATATCACAGCGTAATATGGCCGCTATTTCTCGTTTAGCTATGTCGCTAAACAGATCAGCCTGGGTCATTTCACGCTTATCCTTACTGGCCTGGTGACGCGCATGACGTAAACATTGAAGGTCTTCAGTGTCTAATATTTTAAGTGCAGTGGGGAAATTTTTTTCAACTCGCCAGCCAAATTGTTCCTCCATCATAAACCGGTCGAACATGACTATATCGGGTTTATATTCTGCAATATACGCATCAAAACTATCGCAATTTAAGTTAATACTTTTATTTGAAATGCCTTCACTAGCTAAATCAATCATATGTTCTGTTGCTTGAGCCGGTGTCGCAAATTCAACTTGCCAGTTTTGTTGCTTAAACTGTCGTAAGATCGACATCATATGACTGCCCGCAGCCGATGAATTTGGTTCGGGCCAGACATAACCGATGACTAATATTTTTTTCACTTAGGTAATTCCATATCTGGATTCTATAGTTATGCCACTTATTTAAAATTTAAATAGTGCTGATTAATTTGTAATTTATTTAGCTAGAATTCTTATATATTGGTTATTTATTTAGTTTTTTTAATCTATGCCCTACCGCGACAATAGCCTCTATTGCCGGTTTTAATTCAAGCCCCAACTCAGTTAAACTATATTCAACCGTTGGTGGTGATGTAGGCTGCACTTCACGATGAACAACGCCTTCAGCCTCCAGTTTTTTAAGACGGGCTGTTAAAACTTTTGCCGACACCCCCTGTAGGTCATCCTTTAATTCACTGAAACGCCTGGGATTCAAACTTAAATACCAGATAATACCTGGCGTCCACACCCCACCGATAAAACTAAGACACTTAGTTAATGGGCATTCTTCTGGCGGGGGCACTACTTTATTTTTTCTTCTCGGTATCATTCTTTATCGCCTCAGGTTAGTTACCAAATAGTAACCACAGATTAAGGTAACTTCAACATAGTTAGTATACAAATGTAACTTAGGGTGCGTAAAATATCCATTCTCTCTTTCATAGTAAGGAAATTAAAAATGAAGCTTTATTACAAACCCGGTACATGCTCACTTGCATCACATATAGTACTACGCGAACTTGGCGAGAAATTTGAGATAGAACGTGTTGATACAGATACACAGAAAACTGAAACAGGTGAGGATTTTACACAAATAAATCCCAATGGATACGTACCTGCTTTACGCCTTAATAATGGTGAGGTTTTAACCGAAGGTGCTTCTGTTTTACAATATATAGCCGACCAGCATCCAGAGTCTGGTCTTACCCCTATGGCTGGAACACTGGCACGTGCGCGCCTACAGGAACATCTAAATTTCGTATCAACCGAACTGCATAAAGCCTTTGGTCCTTTTTTCTCTTCAACGTCGACCATTGAAGAAAAAAAAGCAGCCACATTTAATGTTGAGCAAAAAATGAATCATGTTGAAGCCCTGTTTTCAGATGGTCGAAAACACCTCCTGGGTGATGAATTCTCGGTATCCGATGCCTATTTATTTGTCGTCTCCAGCTGGACAAAACCTACTGGTATCGGCCTGGACAAGTGGCCCAACATTAAAGCCTTCTCCGAACGAGTGAGCAAGCGAAAAAACGTTCAGGAGGCCATGCGCGCTGAAGGGCTCATTAACTAGAATGTGCAATTTGTTAGCCGGTTTGCTTTCACATGTAATACAAACGGCTATCAAACCCAGGCTAAATATAATCGGCCAATATCATAACGCTTAAAAAGGATAATCATGGATGCAAAATTTATAGCGGTTACTAATGTCATATCAAACTATTTTGATGGACTTTATAACAGTGACACCTCTATTCTCGCTGATGTATTTCACCCGTTGGCACAATACGTATGTGCAACTGATGGACATATTTTACATTACAACATGAAAGAATATTTTCCGATCGTAGACAATCGCCCATCACCCGCCAGCCTGAATGAAAGACGTAATGATCGCATTCTGTCAATAGAGTTTGCCGGTTCAGTAACGGCTTTAGCCCGTGTTGAATGCTCTATTGGAGAAAAATTTTTCACCGACTTTCTGAGCCTTATTTGTGTTGATGGTAAATGGCAGATTATTTCAAAAGTATTTAATTATGAGCTTTGTAATTAAATAAACAATATTCACAGCATCATTACTAAAAATTTATTACAGGAGATTCGATATGCCCTATGTAAACATAAAAATAACACGAGAAGGCACAACACCAGAACAGAAAACTAAGCTAATTAAGGGGGTAACTGACTTACTTGTACAGGTACTTAATAAAACACCCGCTACAACTTTTGTTGTTATTGATGAAGTGGAAATGGAAGACTGGGGAATTGGTGGTGTTCCCGTAGAGGAGTTTCGTAGAAATCAACAAGCGTAAGACAGGAATAGAAAGCCCGAGAACTGCCAGTCAATTAACTAATGCTTTCTGTTTTCGCCTGAGCTTTTTTGACATGGATTTTTTTGAATGCCGTGGCGCATTAATTTTATTTAAATAATGTTGGTGATCTGGATTATCCGCTTCCCACATCTCACAACTTAGTGACACGCGGGGCAGATCACCTGTTGCGGTTTTTCCCTGGCAAAACAGTATTTCATAACAACGCCGGTTCTCACAGGTAAGTGATTCAAACACCAGACCAAAATTCTCAGCGGCTAAATATTTACGCAATGCATTTTGGTTTGAACTCGGGCAAAAAATATAATCTATTTGCACATCCGGGTGTTTATGCTCCATGGCGCTGATTATCCGCACCATGTTTTCACCACCCACCCCGGCCAGAATCACCAAATGCCGGTGTTGTGAGTCAAAACATAACTCACCGGCATCCGCCGCGATCAGTTCGTGCTTGCCGGTGCTGAAAGGAGCAAGCTTGTTTGATAGCTGCTCAATTATATGCGCTTGCTGATCTACAAAAACTAATTTCTCACACAAATTCTCCGCCAGTATTTTAATACCCAGATATCCATGATCACAACCACAATCCCAAATGTAGGGATAAGGGGTTTGCTGCTGTAGCAGTGTCACCAATTCAAGAATGCTATTCAGGCGCGGGCCAAGGCGGGAAGATGGGTTCATTATGCTAGCTGCTGTAAATTAGATTAGGATGTTGGTAATAGTCCCGTATTATAAAGCAAGTTTTTCCTAAGGCTTACTTTACCTTGTAATAATTCCATGTGCATATAGTAGTTTATATCACTTCAATGTCCTATTAGCTTATTTGGCATTATTACAAATACTTATTGTAGGCGCGAAGTTTTATCTCACGATGTTCTGTAACGCTAGTTGCGCCTCCTATATTTGTCTAATGCATAAACTCAACCTGACCAATTTTATACATCCAATGAAGTGTCTTGTTTGTACTTTGATTTAAGAAATTTTTCACGTCCAACATAATTCCCCATACTCAATGGATATGGCTCGCTACATTTGGAACAAACTACACGACAAGTTGGACCTCTTTTAAAAATAAGAATGAATAACCATTCTGGCATCCACGGCAAATCTACTCTTTCTATTGTATGCTCGTCAATGTAACCACATTTTTTACATACGCCAAAATTAAAGAACTGTTCTGGTAATTCAATTTCAGTTAATTTAATAAACTGTGATGCTACATTAACTATATACTGTTCAGTATTTTTCTTTACAAGACCAGTATTAAAAAGACTAGCTTGGTTATCGCTCACCATCCATATGTCTTCACTCAATTCGTCCCAGATGCTATATATTGGCCCATAATATGATATAGAATAAAGACCATCCAGAATGACCAGGCCATTTAAAGGCGGCATAACACCATCTACTATTTCTTTACATATGTGCCTAGCATAATTTAGGATACAGTCTTCATCAGTTGGAAGCTCTAACTCAAGATCACTTATGCTCTTTTTAAAATAGAACCTGATTTCTTCCATATCAGGAGCTTTATCTAATCCAAGGCCAGTAAGAATGGCTACATTCTCAGAATCAGCACCATCCTGCAGCATGTCTTCTGCCCAATCAGTATAATCCTTTGAACTGGCAGTCCCAAACCTTATTTTCCCTGTTAGGTATTCAAAGTTCATATATTTTTTATTTGCCAATTAGTTCGTAATAACCTTTAGTACTAGTATTTGATTGAAATATGACCTACGAAATTGGTCTTTAGTTAATTCCCTTGTCTTGATTGTACTATGAAAAATTTAGGAGGTCCCTTTAACCAAATTTTACTATAAATATAATTAACCTAGAAAGAGCAGATTCCCTTTAGAACTTTTAATATAAATATGTATGGTTATTGATCATACTCAAAATTTCTGATTTCCCCTGTATCTAACCTTTTAATTATTAGGACTTCTTTGTTAACTTGAATGACCTCTTCAATAACTGTTTGCTCATCAAATAGCTGAACTATAACTATTTTTCCTTCATTCAATTCCCAGGTAATCTCACCAGCCCTGCTAAAACTACCTGTTTGATAATTGCCTAAAAAGCCTTTACCAGCATCTAAAAACTCACGTCCTTTTATTGTTTCATCTGCATATGTACGATGCCAAACACCTAGCAAATCTGCTTCAGAATATGAAACAGTATTCTGTGTTTCTGAACCACATGAAGTCAAAATTAAAAGTAAAAATAAAACGTTTAGAATTTTTTTCATATTTCTCTCACTAATCAATAGTATGAAGTAGAGGCAAGTGGCTGTTGTAAAGCGGAGGCTCAAGCCTGCGTTTTTAAACAGGCGTACTTTACCATTATGTTAGGGCTACATTTTAACAAGACATTTCTCAAAATCGATGGAGTCTGTTTCTGAGCTTGAGCTGCTAAAGCTATATACATTAAAGTTCATATTATCTGAGAAACATAGTTCACCAGAAGTTAAAGTATAAAAACCTTCAATAGTCACCGGTGCATCTTGTACAGGTAATATAAGGTTTAATTGAGATCCTCCTATACCTTCCTGTAGCGTGACCACACCAAGATCAGAGTATGTAATAGGTTTACCACTACTACTGGGTTCAAGCTTATCTGTTGCAACATCGCATGCTGCGCCAGAATAAAACTGTATGGATGAAGTTAGTGTATTAGCTGAAGTGAAAGCATAAATACCTTTACAATATTTACCTTCATGTGACCCTAGTCTCTCTGTAGCTTGTTCGCATGATTTTGTTATCCAGTTTCCCTGTAGTTCAGAATCATTACCGTCACCATTACATGCTGATAAGTATATACAAATTATTATTAAAGCTGATTTCTTCATTGTTACCTTTCTTTAATGATCCTGACACCCTGGAAGTAACCAGGTGATGTTTATTTATTTAAGTGAATAACATTAACTAACACTACTCTGACAGCTCATGTAATTTACACACCGTTTTCCAGTTTCTAGTTGTAGCCTCAACGCCTAGCTTGCTCTCTATAAAGGTATTTGAAAGTTTACTTTTTCCGTAACCATTAGGACAATATAGATATAGCTCTTGTCCTTTCACAACCAATTTTTCAGGTGAAACAACACAGCTCAGCACATCTGAATGCTTATGCTTATCCGGTACTGTAGATAGAAACGTGACTAATACCTTCGTACCCTCCTCTGCCAGGTCAATAGATCCAAAAGGGCTATTTGAAATAATATTGTTAAATTCACATTTTGTACGTATTTCTACGGACACATGAAATTTGTACTTCTTTTCGACAGCCTCTTCTATTAGCTGTTTTATACTGGATTTATTCTTGTCACTAGAATCAAATATTACATTACCACTCTGAATATAAGTCACCACATTGTTAAAGCCCAATGACTCATACAAAGATTTCAGATCGAGCATTTTAATTTTCTTTTGCCCGCTAACATTTATGCCACGAAGTACTGAAATGTATTTCATTCTTTTTCTATTCCTTAAATTACATTACACACATTCAGGTAATCAGAGTTAAAATTTAAAGGGGTAAATTTAAAGGGGTCGGTGACAACTGAGAATTATTAGTGTTAGCATTTGTCACCGACCCCTTTAACTCTTTAATTTCTTACTTAAGAATACCAGCTTCTACCTCCTTATTAAGCTTGTCTTCAAGCAGCTCCCAAAGAGGCTCACTTCCTTTGGCAATACGGCTATTAAGATTAAGTACCTTTTCTTTGGATACATTATTCTCTTTCCAGCTATGACCACCCCCATTTAAGTTATGTAATAATGGAGGCACTCTATCAATAGCTTTTGCATACCTGGAATCGGCGGTTTCCCCTTTTTCAAGTTCTTGCCAGAGCGACAAATATTCTAAAGCTGTTTCCTCAGGAAGCAAATAAAGCACACGCTTAATACCCGCCTCTTCTTTATCTTTTAACTCTTTTGTTTCGCTCGCATAGATAATTGTATCACCGGCATCAATTTCACCAAGGTCATGTATCAGCAGCATTTTTATAATACGATCTATATCAATAGTCTCATTAGAATAATCTTTAAGCATTAGAGCGGAAAGACATACATGCCAGCTATGCTCTGCAGAGTTTTCATATCGATCTAATCCGACAGGACGCGTTTTTCTATGCACATCTTTAAGTTTTTCAACCTCAATAATAAACTCTAAAATTTTCTCTATAGATTTCAAGACACTCTCCGAATTTTGCATTAAACGAGCCAGATCACTAGAGTTTGCAAAGCACAGTATATAAATATTCTGGTGCAGCGTCTTATTATTCTGTTTATGATTAGCGCTCATCCGACCATTCAGCATGTTGAGGTAAGTTACAATCTGTGTTGATGTCATACCAGGGTGCTTTGAGGCTAACCCAAATATGATTTGTGGGTCTGACTATTGGATCATCATCCAATGTCCCCAGGCGAAGAATATAATGTTTTTGTCCATCTCTATGTGCGTATATATGCGAACCACAATTAGAACAGAAGCACCTGACTTTATTAGGTGATGACTGATAACACTTCATCAAATCTTTACCTGAGGTTAATTCAAAGTCGTCTATTTTCACAGCCGCTACTGATGAAAATGCGGAGCCATGTGCCTTTCGACATGTAGTGCAATGACAGTGTGTTATTTCGCCAACTTTGCCATCAATTTCATATGTAACTTCTCCACACATACAGCTACCTTTGATCATTTATATAGTACCTTTTTAAATACATAGCATTATCGGATTAAGATTGTATTAGTTTCATGTATCTTTCTCATTTAATTTAAGGAGTATTGTTTTCGTAAGACATCAAATACGTTTGATTATTTCTTACATATATAAGCCCAGAAAACCAATCCTTAAACTGCACATAATGTAAATGCAGGGCTTGACACTGTAATGTGCAGCAATTTTAGCCGTTTCTACTTATCTGGCTGACTACATATTTTATAGCATTATTCACTATTTTTGGCTCGGTAATCTGAGGAAAATGTCCACTCTTCTCTGCAACAAACTGGTTTGAGTTCGGTGATAATGCAACTAAATCTTTCTGGCATTGAAGATGAACATCAAAGCTAGCCTGTGGCATAAGAGGCATTCTCTTTCCCCCAGTTACAACAGCGATTGGAATTGGTGGAAAATCACCTGCCGCTTCAATTTGCAATATGGTTTCACCTAAACATTCATCTTCTGAATGTTGGTATTTATCAAAAAAGATATCAATGGTTTTCAATATGCCGGCAATTAAACGAAAAAATACTGGCGGCTTAAATTCTTCTTGTCTTTGCTTCTCCTCAGGATGTGCTGCATCAACAAAAACAACACCTAATACCTCATCTGGTTTTAAACGAGCATACAGGTTTGCATATATACCACCCAAAGAGTGGGCAACCAGAATATAGGGTGGCTGCAAATCTAATGCTTTTAATACTTTCTCAAGCGACCTTACAACTTCTTCACCCGTCTGCGGACACGACGCTTTAGATGTTTTTCCTACTCCGTACCTGTTATACGTAAATATGCGACCATTTTTCTGTATATCTGGATATAATTCTTCCCATGAGGAAAGCGGCATCCTGAATCCATTTAGTAAAATAATAACTGGCCCATTATCTCCAGAAAGTGTGTGCTCAAAAGAATTTCCATTAAATTTAATGATCTCTCTAATTGGTAAGAAATTTTTCATAAATTGGGATTTTTTGTTTAGAAAAATTTATTCATAAGATATATCATCTAAATAATTTCAGTGTAATTATTTCACTAAGGCATTATCTTTTCGTCGGTTCCAAACCAGTATCGTCAATAGTATAAGAGATAGAGCGCCATTAAATAAGCCACCACTGTCACTATCGCTAGCTGTAGAATTATTACTTGCCACTGCTATGTTTAGAGTATCGCTGACTATTGTTGCCGTTATTATCAACAATAGTCAGCTCCAGCCTAATTGTGCTCGCTGTAGAAGGGGCAATAAAATTAGTCGTAGCTGAATTTACATCACCCAGCGTAATTGCGGGACCACTCGTTTGTAACCATGTATAACTAGCAATGCCGAAGCTTGATTCTGACCCGCTAGCATCCAGGCTCACCACAGAACCCTGAACCACCGATTGATTACTGCCAGCATTAACTTTCAAAACATAATCAATTTCAAATGCACCTATGTCACACCGGTTGCTACCTGCCCCACCATCCACATGTCTTTCACCAGCACGCTGGTCTGCAACAATCAGGTTTCCTGAATTATCAAAACAACCTGAGGGGTTAGCCGCATCAATTGCAGGGCTGCCAACCATTAGAGCATGGGTTAATGTTGAACCACCATTGTCAGCTAACACTTCAAGTAAAGGCTCAACAGGCTCTGCCGCAGTTCCAATCAGGTCACCTGTGCCAGCACTAAAGTTACAGTCCGTGTTCTTACCAATTAAATTGTATCCTTGTGAAGTTATATTGATATTAAAGTCACTACAATCTGGCGAATTCTGGCCGCCATTATTATTAGCAATAATCGTATTTGAAAGAAAGATATTTGGAGAAGGCTGAGAGTTTGAAGCAATTACGCCACCACCATAACCCGTTAAATCGTTATTAGAATCAGCAGTATTATTAGTTATGGTCGTGTTATACAGATGCACCGTGCCATTAACCACTAATAAACCTGCGCCAGAGGTGTAAGCTTTATTTCCGCTAATCGTGCTATTAATTGAAATTAATGAACCTGCACTTCCACTGCCTATTTGCAGTCCCCCACCGCCATAACCGTTATTAACATTTTCAGTTAGGGTTGAGGTGTTTTCAATAACACTGGACTCAAGCAGAACAATATCGCCAATAGTTGTTAGGCCACCGCCAAAGCTGCTTATATTATTACGAATAGTGGTTTTAGAAATAGTCAATAAACCAGTACTAAAAGAAATACCACCACCCCATGATGTTCTATCAGGCGTTTCAATGCCGATATTGTTTTCAATTAAGCAGTTTTCCAGAGTGATAGACTGTACGGGTGATCCCGTCCCTAAACCGCCACCGGTTCCGGCCTGATTGCTTTGAATGACACTATTTGAAATTGTAAGTTGTAAAGAGGAATTACCAGCTGCAAGCCCGCCACCAACACCAGAAGCGCCTACGTTACCATTTTTTAAAGTCACATTTGAAATATTAACAATACCAGGTGTTAATACCACCATCGCACGATCCAGGTTATTGGCATCAATAATCGTTGTTGATGCACTTTGCCCAATGATATCGACTTCATCAGCAATAAAAAAAGAACCTGAGTTATTGCTGTAACTGGCACTGGTTTGAATGGTAAATGTATCGGCGGGTAAATTAATAATATCCGCACCATTTAACGCATTGGTTTCATCGAGAGCTGCACGAAATGTACAAATGCCATTTGTTATATTGGTTTCACAAACGCCATCACCTGGATTAATGTCACTGATATCGTCGTTGTTATTAACAGAGAATGTTGCGGCTATCAGCTGTGTATTTGCTGATAATAAAAAGAGAGACAAGGCACTAGAAAGATAAAATTTGTTTTTTGTTATATTTAGCATACTGCTTTTGATTCTTTTTTATAATTTCTATAACATTGTACAAAAATGTGTATGAAGAGCAATTTATTAATGCTGTGGTTTTTTGATTATGTTAAGTATTTATGGTTGTTGTTAGTTATCTGCAATTGATTTACTTGTATATTTGAATTGACTTTTTAGGTAATTACCCCTGCAACTATATTTATTAATTAGCTTTGTCATGAAGAATAACCTTAAACCACCTTATATCTTCCGGGCCTAAGCATGCTTTTTTGTGTTTCTTTGGGTCGTCAATTATATCTTTATAAACATGAAACAAAGCTGTCTCAGTTAATTCTTTCCAGCGCTGGCCATCTAGTTCTTTGATATTTCCAGTGCTCAAATCGAAATCAATCAATGGATCATGTTCTCGCTCAGTTGTTCTAAGCGCTAACTCTAATTCTTGAAGCACAGGATTAATAACTTGAATAGTAGAAGCCGCCTCAAATTCCTGTAAAACACTGGCCTCAGCTTCCTTTACTTTTTTCTCTAACTGAGACCGACTCATTTTTTCACCTGCAGGTCGAATACCATGTTTAGTTAGCAGACCAGCTACCCCTGGCACTAGTGCCTTCGCGGCTATTCCTGCGCCAACCAAGGGATTTACTAAAGCAGCCACACCCCCAACAAAAAGCATACCATACGTTAGTTTTTTGTCTAAGGAATCTAAATCATTAGCCAGCTTTATTAAAGTGTTATCAGTTAACGTGTGATTTTCTTCAACCATTTCTTTAGCATTATCTAACAGTAACTCTCGAACCAAAGCTTCAGAATGCTCATTGGGAAAATGAAATACTCTACGTTTTGGCAAATCATTTATTTCAGGCACGCCTTCTGGCAAACATCGCATAGTATGTAATGCTATTTTTGCATCACTTAACATGAAGGGAACTACAAAATAATGTTTCTCATCGTATTTTTCTATTCCATATTTTCTAGTTTTTTCGGAAGAGACAAACACAGGAAGATCATTAACGATTTCTTTAACAAGCGTGTATTTGTTTGCTATTTCATTTAAAACTTGCTCTGCATTTTCGCCGGCAGTATCTAATATTTTTTTAAGTAGTTTTTTCAAAGGATAATCCTGGTTTACGCGTTTACGATGTATTGTTTACTAATCCACATTAATACTGAAATGCTTTAGCACACGCAACGCTCTCAGTGTATTCCAACGACTTGGTTTACTTATTTCTTCCATTTCGAAATGAGTCTGGCCGGGATGTCTTGCTTGTAGGGGCCATGTTCCGTCGGCTCTTCTTTTTTTTAACAGTATTTCAATAGCATCATCCATTCTGTTATTGTAGCCTGTTCCTTCACGTTGAAAATAATTAAGTACCCTAAGAATGTCATACCTCCATCGAGAAGGGTATGAGAGCATTAGCATTTTCCTGTCCATTATCTCACCACTTCTATGTGAGCGGAACAATTTATGAATCAAAAGAAACTCTATTGCACTTTCTTTTGCTTTCATTAATTCTTTTAACCTGTATCTGTAGCCGTTGTGCTCATATTCAAAAATTCCTTCCAGAACAGATAACGTTGAATGCATTGAGCTATGCACTGCACCAACTGTTCTATTAGAGTAACAATTGAATCCTCCATCACCCATATGTTCATTGATTAGAAAGTCTACAATAGACTTTAGATCACCTTCCTTCACTTGAAAGTAGCATGCATAGTTCAAAAACATACCATTTAAACAGACATCGCTTCTTTTATCTAAGCCAGCAGGATATATCCCGCCATCTGATGCCTTTAGAGTATCAATGACTAACGAAATACTTTGTTTGATATCTTTGTTGTTAGGAGAAATACCCAGGTTCTTTAGGTCTAAAATTGTGTAATGCGTCGACGTCCATTTAGGCTGATAAAAACCCCGTCCCCAGTAGCCATTATTATTTCTATTTTCTAAAAACCTTGCCCCCCAGCCCTCTTTCGAAATCCTCGCTCTTAACTGCTTCTTGTCGGAGCTTAATAAATCACGATGAACCTGATATTGGATCGAAACATCACCTGAAAGAAGCCATTTTATTATGTGGTCATTATTCATGTTTTTGTTACATAATGAGTTTTTGCTGAAGTTGTTTATTATATTTTTTTATATTGCTCATTTATATAGTTATATAGTTTATCTGGATTATCAAGCTTACTTACCGGGAATATATAAGCATATGCTGTATCTAAGAATATAAGAATCATTCCATTTGTACGCTCAATGCGTTGCACAACCGACCAACTGTGCTTACCTTCATAACCATGCCCTTTTGACTTTATCCCTTCCTCATCAAAAACGAACTGATGCTCACCAAAAAATACACCTGTTTCAGATGGTGCAAATGCTTTTTTTAGTTTAGCTAGTTTGATAATAAAGAGGATAAAAATGAGGATGTAAAATACTGAAACTACTCCAACAGTTGGCCAGTGAATTTCACTTAGGTTACGAAAAATAGACATCAAAATAAAGCCTGTTACCCCCCAAAGAACAAGATTAAACCTAAAGCTGTCGGTCCAGGACTTCACAGACTTAGATAATTCTTTCTCAATATATGACTGGTATTGATTCCAGTCTTCTATTTCTAATTTAATTAATATATCCATGTTTATAAAACATAATGCCTACATAACTTGCCGAAAATATAGAGAGAAGCGGCGTATTTTTGGTCAAAGTTGATGCACTTGATATGTGTTCTATCTATTCACCTATGTTATACACCACTATCCAAATCTTTTAATATTCCGTTTTCAATACTGTATATCCAACCATGGACAGCCAAGTCTCTTCCTTGCTTCCATGCATTTTGTACGATAGTCGTGTTACATATATTGATAACTTGTTCTTTTACATTTAGCTCACAGAGTAAATCTAATTCCTCTTCTTGAGTAAGCCCTGCGAATTCCGATTTATTAAAACGGACTACATCTTTTATATGACGCAACCAGTTATCAATAAGACCGTGTTCATGATTTTCTAGTGCAGCCTTTACGCCACCGCACCCATAATGACCACAGACGATAATATGTTTTACTTTTAGAACTTCAACTGCATACTGTAAAACAGAAAGGCAATTTAGATCTGTATGTACAACAACATTTGCAATATTTCGATGTACGAATACTTCGCCAGGTTGTAAATTAGTGATTTGGTTGGCAGGCACCCTGCTATCCGAGCAGCCAATCCATAGATATTCTGGTGCTTGTTGTTTAGATAGCCGAGTAAAAAAATCAGGGTCTTTTTCTTTGATAGAATCAGCCCATACCTGGTTGTTTTCTAAAAGATGTTTAAGTGTTTTCAATCTTATAGGTTCTCTCGTAGTATTTATTCATATAATGTCACATTAACTAGGCCACTGACCCTGAGCGTAGCGGTGGGTTAGTTAGTCCACGTTAAATTGCCTTGTTAGATTTTTTAAATTCATCACTTAATGGTTGTAAATATATCATAGCTAAAACGACCCCAAATAAAATACTTGATATTTCATTTAGAGTCGTGAGGATAGGTAAGGCTATAAAAACACCCATAAATGGTGAAGATATAAGTGTTATGACAGCTAATATTACTATTAGTGTTCTTGACCATGGTTTAAATAAAAACAAACCCACATATGTAATAATTAATGCAATTACAAGCAGAAGTAGTGCGCCAATGCCGATAAAGAAACTGCTTGATAGCTCTTCTGCTCCAGGTTGCATCCAAAATACACCTTCATAACCATCCCATTCCAACAAGTCCTGAATTTCTTGCGAATGATTTGTGACTGTTAATTCGGACATAACTATTCCTAGAATAGGAAACAGAATTGTTGATAGTAGAATAATTCTGAATATATTTTTTATTTCCATTTTATTTTCCATGCTTTTAAATCTAACGCCGCCATAATTTATCGACTGAAGCGCAGTGTAAGGCGGTCAAATTGATGACCTTGTTAAATACTTACTGGCCCATAATTTTTAATGCAATATATGGTGCAACCATAAAAACTAATGTCACTATTTTATAATTGCTCAAAAAATCAAAATATTTAGAGCTTATTTCCTTTTCATCTATACTAAACATCTTGTTATGAATAGAAGATACTGTTCCTCTCATAAACGTAAGAATCATGGTAGCTAGAAAAAGATAGCCAACATTGATTACTGATGCCCATCCTAACAACTCAGTTAATTGTGAAATAGTAATCATAATTTTTTCTTCTTGTTTTGCAAGCTAACCACCAATAACAATAAGTTCAGCTCTACCTTCAACTCGTGCTCTGTGTTCAATGCCAACGGCGACTATGTGAGACTGACCCGCATTTATGGTTTTAGTGTTACTAGCGGTATCAATGAAGACTGTGCCTGATAATACTATAAACATTTCGTCGGCTGTTTCATGAGTATGAAACGGAGCAATAACGTCATTCATTACGCGCACTATGACAGGGTTGCCATTTGGCTCCCCAATGGTTTCGGAAAACCAAGCATCTTGACTTTGAGACATTATTTCAAAAAAGTTAATCATAATTTTTGTGCATAAATAATCCGTACACCCAACATATCATTTGACAAGTACAATCCGCACATTCAGAGCAGAGGGTCAAGCCTTACTATACACATAATGTAAAATGTAAGACTTAACCCTACATCATTCTGGACGTGATTGTTAGACCAAATTTTTATTTATATTATTGGCTGAATGATTAGGGTCAGGTCTTTACATGCCACATTCTCTATTCATTATTTGAAACAATCCGGCTAATCGTTAAATAATGACATCCAAAATACACACCAATTTCTTTTAATGTAATAGCTCATGTCAAATAGACTTTTGACATTGCTATCTTTGGGTCACTGTACTTTTTATCATAAAAGTCTAGCGGCTTTGGCATTTTTCTTTAATCATTTTCAAATTAGCGAATATGGCATGGAAAGACCTGACCTTAATCATTTTATTGTTAGCTGTTACATTGGAAACGCTTCATGATTTCTATCCAGTGCAACAAGGAAGAATACTGACTGAGACTGAAACCCATGAACACGCAATTTATTTTGATTAACTCTTAATTCAAAAAAATTAATTTCATCCGAGATTTCCTTTTTTACTGAATCAAGTTTTCTTTTAATCGCTTCAGATTTTACATCATCAATATTGTATTTTGTATATGCTAAGCCGTGTTTAGGGATTTTACTACCAGTATTATATACTTGCTGCCATGTATGGCATTGAAGGTTTTTGAGAAATGATGAAAACTCTTTAAGTTCTTGGGATTCCCAGTCTGAGAAACATTGCCAATCGCTTCTGAAATATTTTAGAGCTACATACGGATTTAATTTTAGGGCGTTGGAATTTTCTTGTACTTCTTCGGCAACCAAACCCATAATTTTAACTTCTTTATGGTTTGCTCTGACAGATAACTCTGAAACTTCTTTGTTGATTGTATTTTTAGGAAGGCGGCGTTTATTTTCTTTAGCCATTCAACTGGTCACTGTATTTTTCAGTGAAATATGCTTTTATAGAATCTTTACTGATAATGTTTGAACATCTCGCTTCAGGTGGTAAAGAGCCTCTTGTTTCCTTCCATGGGCGGTCTTGGTGTGTTAGATGCTCTAAGGTTTTGGCTGAAACGTCACCGTAGGCCTCCATAACTTGCAAAAGAACATCGAATACATCTTCATCAAACTCGGTGATTTCTTCGGTAGTAGTATCTAATGGCTGCCAACCTGAGCCGTTAAATTGATCGAACACTTCGCGTACAACTGGTCCATGAGCCCATGCTTCAATATTTTCAGTGAATAATTCTTTGTCCAGCAACACTTGGCACCAAGCTTCTGAAAAATAAAGAAGTTTTTGGACTTTTAAGTGGGTAATTACATCACCAGACTCTTTGTCAAATTGGCTTATAAACCAATTTGCCACATCCATAGCTTTGTAAGTCATTGTTTATTCTCACTTAAATATCTTTATAATTATTTGTTAATTATAGTTGTTTTCGGCTTATCATGCCAGGACTTAAACTCAGTCTGTTGCAGCTAACGAGGTTGTAGAAAAACCCAAAAAAATCAGCAATTCCACATTCTCAAATTTTATTGTTTATTTGCTTTAAGTTTATATTCTCACGCATAGCGAATTAAATATATTTGTTTTAATAAAGATTAGTGAATATTTAAGTTAATAGTGTCAGGTCTTTCCACGCCACATTCTCTATTCACTATTTGAAACAATCCGGCTAATCGTTAAATAATGACATCCAAAATACTCACCAATTTCTTTTAATGTAAAAGCACCTGTCAAATAGGCTTTTGATATTGCTATCTTTGGATCACTGTATTTTTTATCATAAAAGTCTAGCGGCTTTGGCATTTTGCTTTAATCATTTTCAAATTAGTGATTATGGCACGGAAAGACCTGTCCCGATTCATTCTTGCCTATTGACTGGGAACTGCTAATGGCTGCCCCTAATCATTTTCCTTTTCAATTGCTTCTAACTTTTGAAATAAGTCATTAATTTCTTCAACGTTTAGTTTTCCAAATAATTCTTTTAGGCCACTAATTACCTTGATAAGAAAGTAAGAGTAGTCATATATTCTCTGAGCTATATCTGTCTCTACTGGATAATAATTAATTGATGTAATAATATCATCTTTTTCTTCCACGTAATTTTCTAATGATCGTGGAGTTGTATGTAATACAGAGCTAGTAATGCGGTACATACTATCGTATATACCTTCACAGCTTATATTGCTTGCATAAGCGTAACTATTAAATGCCTGGATATTTTCTTCAGTAATTTTTTCTTTTAATTCGTCTTTTAGTGCTTTACTGGCATATTCATTTATTTCTCTAAATAACTCTGAATCATGTTTTTCAACAGAATTAAGTAATTTCAGTCTTGCAGATGTATCGGAATTGAAATAGTTGGCTACAAATGACTTATCACTACAAACATTACCAATTATAAAATATGCATCTAGAAAAATTCGAAACATACTGTTTGCCTCATTATTCATTCCATGCTTCATAATTAACAAGGCAGCTTCAGTAATTTCAAGTAATCGAACGGCTACTATTAATGCGATTACCTTTTGTTTTTCTTCTTCAGTTTCTTGCCAAGTGATTTCTTCTGCCAACATGAACTCTCGAATTTTTTCAAGTACGATTTCAAGAAACTCAAATTTTTCAAAGTTTTTAGATATTATTTTTTGAGATGATTCCAGTCCTTCTTTTGAAAGATACCCATTACCCTTGATTTTCACTAACTTCTCCTTGAAACATAACGGTTGAGTTGTGGGGATTTCACGAAGCGCAGCATAGTGAAATTCCCACTCGAACGATTTGTTATACCTTTCTTAGCCATTAAATTTACTCGTTGGCAAATAAGCCTCACCTGTTTGTGAAGCATGTCTTCTAACTCTAGTTATTATATCTTCAAATTTTAGTGAGCCAGCTAAAAACAAATATAGGTGGCTTGCATCTAAAAGCATGAGAGTGGTTTTACTGCCAGAGGCATCGTTAATGGCAACACTGCTATAACCAGAAATAGAAACCATAATACCCATTGTGTTGTCAGCCATTTTATTAACCTTTGCTTTTAATGAGTCAATATCTGACGCACCTGATTGTTCTTTAGTAAATTTTAACTCTACAAGATACGTAGTTCCTTCAAGTGTTAATGAACCATCAATTTGACGACCATCGCTTTTATATGGTTTTCTGTTTGTAATTTCGCAGTAGTCTAGAAGCTCGTAAAACCAATCTTCAAAATCATAACCGCCTTGTTGAGTACCTACCTGTAAATGAAGCTTATCAATATTTTGTTGTAGCTTTACTTTGTCAGTAAGTGAGCGCTGAATCCTTTCTCTTTCTTTTCTGGCTCTTTCTTGCGTTTCTTTTCTATCTCGTTCGCTTTTAATTTCTTGATTTTGATTTTTAAGATAGACCTTTAATTCTTGTACGGCTTTGTGAGCATCTTTAATTTTTTGATCTGAATCTTCCCAATTTCTCAGGTCTGGGAATGTTGTTTGTTCAGAAAGACTTTTAGCCATTTCAAAAATTACAGCCTTGCCTTTATCTGTCGGTTGTAATTTTTGAAACAATCTATCCAGTAAATCTCTTTTTGACTCATCCTCTGCCCAAGTGGATATAAAGCTAGTTGCAACATGAGAAGCACCTAAGAATTTACGTAGTGCATTTCTGCGCCAGTACGATTTTAGTACAGCCTCATATGTAAGCTCTATTAGTCTAGGTGTGATTTTTGTAGCCAAGTTTACTATTTCTCCTTTAGGGTATAACTATTAGATATTACTCCCAACAGGCGCCCTATCACCATATATAAGAAAAAAAGACGCCTCATAAGAATCCGGTAATGGTTATCATAGTAAATATACTTTCCCAACTTAAACCATAGATCGATTCAATTAAAACATCCAATTTTTTCTTACTTAACCGGACAGCCACCTTAATAAATTTATAATTTATTTACGATCCTTGAATGCTGCAACAAATATTCATAATGCTCAGCAATGTCAGCTATATTTGAATCATCATATTTCATAGCTTCTTCTGGAAACTTCTTGTTCGCTTTATTTAATGCCTTTCTTATTTTTCCATATTTTTCTAACGATTTTAATACTTCATCATCGTAGCGTTCTTCTTCCCTGGTTCTTTCGCCAATAATTTCATTACTGCGTTGTAAATATTGATCGATGGTACTCATAAATACTGTCTTCTTTTTTTACCAGTGAAGTAGACATAATTCCTGATTCCTGATTCCTGAAATTATGTTTATTTATACAATTGTTTTTAGATATTCAATAAGGCCCAAAACAGGGAAAAATTCCCATAAAAAAATCCTTGGCCATCTAAACATACTGTGTGCTAGAGTTTGCTTACTTATTAATTATGGAGGCTTTTATCGCGTACCTTTAACCCTGGACCCACAATTTAAAAAATCGCTGACCCAAGGTGGTATGAACACCTCAAGCCAGCTAACCACAAAAACCTGAAACAGAGGTCCTTATGGCTGAATCATATGATACGCTAGGATACCGCTTTGCCGAAAGCAAATTCTTAGCAAAAACTTACACTCTTCACTCGACTGAGCATTTTAGGCCTATTTCTTGGCCCATTTCTGTACCCAGTCATTCCACTTTAGACTCCCAATCTATAGACGAAACTATCGCCGAACTTATGGAAACCCTGCGTTTGCACATTAATACTGTGCTGCGCCAGCCTTTGCCTGTTCAGAAGCGAAGTCGTTTGTTGCGTAATTACTGGGAGATTGAATATTTAGTTAAGGAGGTGCGATTGCTGCTTGATTCGGTTGCCTTGGGGCAATTGAATTCGGTTTTTTCACCGTCGCCGTAACAGGTTGAATGCGCTGTTTAGTATTTAGCTTGTGGTGTGTTGCTGGGTGCTCTTTTTTTGGAGTGCCTGGTTTCCTTTTTTGACTTATGAATAGTTTTTTTTGTACACCTTAAGTCGCTTGATACCCGATAGAGGCATTTGGGTATGACTGTGGAAGTTTTTGATGGGATTCAAAGTCACTGGATACCCGATACAAGCATTCGGGTATGACGGTTGGAGATGTGCCTGGATGACTATTGTTTCTACTGATAGTTATTTCCTTTGAGGAAACAGTTGGCTTATAACACTTTTTACTATTTTGGCTAAAAACTAATTTACGTCACTTACTGGGATTTTCTGATAATCACTTTATGGGATGTAATTATGACTATTAAAACTTTGGATGTTGTTGATCATGACGCTAAGAGAGCCAGTCTTAAAGAACGTTTTCTTACTGCGGTGAATAATGGTGAGCTCGGTACGGTTGAAGACAGGGGGGTTGTTGTTACGCTTAAGGAATTTAGGGCTTATTTTAGTGATATTAAAACCGATTATATTAATTCTTTTTTACCTGCTGCTACATTTGAGCCTGGGCGAAGTACTGTGACGCAAACCCGGTATTTATATCGGTTAGGGAAAGGGCTTTATCTGGTACACCCTGATGTGCTGGAAGCTTATAGGACGTGATTTTTTTACAACAGTAAAAGAATCAATAATTTAATCGTCATTTCCGATATATAGAGCCAGGTGAAAATGATTGGAGTAGGAGCCCGAAGTAATGCTTTTATCGACGATTTAGCTAACTTAGGCACTGAGGGCACTGAATTCTCGACTCAAGCATTCGGGAATGACGGTTTAAATTATTATCAATTATTACTCAGACCTCTGGTTCTCATGTCTTTTATTATTAGTAAAACACGCTGATATAGAGACTTACTTATAGCGAACTAATTCTTTTAACGGGATATCAGTGATATTCTATCTGTTATTTGAAGAATGTCTGTACATTTTAAGCCATTATGTGCTTAACTATTTGTTCTTTATTTGAGTTATGTTTAGTTTGTATGGTTAAACTCATTAGTGTTATTTCATGCTTTTTTTTTGTTGCTGGCTGTGTTTCCATTCCGCCTAAAACGCAGCTTATTAATGCTAGCGGTTTTATTAATAATTACCCGTTATCTTCTGAGTGCAGTGTTGACAAAATTCAGCATTCACTTAGTCATTTCGATGCACCCAGCCTGCAACTTGACCCGCAGAATATTTCTGTTCTTAATTGGAATATTTATAAGACCAGTAGAGACAATTGGTCTGATGACTTTAAAACATTTATTGAAGCCCAGGATCTACTGATTCTTCAGGAAGCCATTACCAGCCCTGAAGTTATTACACTACTTAATAAGCAGCACCCAAACTGGCGGTTGAACACCGCGTTTCACTCTGATGATTATGGCGTGGGTGTTTTAACCGCATCAACTGTTAAACCTGTTTTTAGTTGTGGTATTCGTACAACTGAACCGCTTATTCGCATTCCTAAAACGGTTTTGATTAATCTTTATCCGTTTGCCCATAGCAATGAAAAACTGCTGGTGGCAAATTTGCATGGCATTAATTTTAGCCTGGGCACTGAGGTTTATGCGCAACAAATACATAGCATGATGTCTATTATTAAACAGCATTCTGGGCCGGTTATAGTTGCGGGTGATTTTAATACCTGGAGTCAATCGCGCATGGACATTGTTAACGACATGGCGGATTCGTTGTCGCTTAAGGCTGTTGAGTATAAGGCGCATAATAGAATAAAGGTGTTTGGCTATGCGCTTGATCATGTTTATTACCGGGGGCTTGAAGTTACTCGGGAACAAACTCATAAAGTGAGTTCTTCTGATCATAATCCTATAAGGGTGAATTTTAGGGTGTTGGGGGTGGAGAATATGGCTTTGACTGTTGATGGGAAATCGTTGGTGTCACGTTAAGATTGATTATTTTGACCTTATTATATTTTCTCTTATTTCCGGGCACTTATATCTAGATTACAGTGTCTTTACAGTACCTAAAGTCGCTGGATTCCCGACACAAGCATTCGGGGATGACGAAATTATTTGGGTTAACGGGTAGTGCTGATAAATATTTTAATCGTAGGGTGGATCAAGTGAAGCGGATCCACCTTTATGTCGGAGTCAGGTGGATCCGCTTCGCTTGATCCACCCTACGTTACGATTGTGTTAATTTTTATACACATTAAAACTTTTGCGTATATTTGCGTTCATTCGCGTTTTATTTTTCTTCTAACGCTTTTGATTTTAACCAATACAAACTAATCATTCATATTCCGTTCCCATATTTTATAACTCGACACCAGCGCTTCACTCACAAATTCCACCTGCGGTCCATTCGCTACCATTGATGTTACTTTTTTAGTGCTTGCGTCTATTCCAAAATCTACCGCATACAATCTAAGGGGCATAATGCCTTCTCGATGCATAACCCAATAGCGTATCCAACGTTTGTTATCCGCTGCCTGAATTTCTTCGAATTCTTCACCAAAGTGTTCAACCAGCTCATTCATGGCCATTGGCTGTCGCAGTTCGGCTGTTACAGAAATAATCTGGTGTGCCTGGTAGGGATCTTCAGGCACACTGTAAGTGGTTTTTTGTGGTTTCCTCCTTACAACTACCAAACCTACGCCGCCTTTAGCATGTAACACCAGGCTGGAAAAATCTTCTATTTTGAAAAAGTTTCCTGCCTGTTTTTTGCTATAGGGCTTACCGGGTTTTGGTGTGTAAACCAGTGACCAGTCACCGCTCGGTAGTTTAGTTTTTTCTTTTCTGGTTTCACCCTTCACCGGCAATATTTTTGTTGCCTGTCCATAGGCCTGAATGACTTCGTTTGCACGGGACTCCAGCATTTGCACACCGGGGATGGCGCGCATTTGCTCTAAATCCATAGCCGAGGTAAAACTTGCGTATCCCCAGAGCGAAACAAACAAATACAAATTACCTGCTGCATAATTTAATTTACTTAACTTTAACGCCGGCATTTACACACTCCCCGTTACCATTTCTAGCATGGAGGCAAAGGGAACTCGATCGATAAACCAGACCATTCCCGCCAGACCTGTCGCCAATGATGCATACCTGATTAGTTGCGGTTGCCAGTTTTGCTCACGCACTAACTTAAGTATCCACAACAGGGGAATCACTATCAGAATTTGCCCGAATTCGATTCCTAGATTAAAGGCGACTAGTGAGCTGACCAGTTCATTACGTGACATGGTGATTTCCTGCAATACGCCAACAAAGCCCAGGCCATGCACCAGTCCAAACACGAAGGTGAGTAACCAGCGTCGCTTGAAACGTTTTCGCACCAGGTTTTCGTAGGCAACATAGACAATGGTGAGCGCAATCAACGGCTCAACAATTGAGGCGGGGATTGATAGCAGGCCAAAAAAGGCCAGCGCCAGGGTTATGCTGTGGGCGATGGTGAAAGAGGTAATCACTTTTAGTGTGTCGCGCATGCCTGCGGTTATTAGAATTATTGAAATTACAAACAGGATGTGATCATAGCCGGTGATGATATGTTGCACACCAAGTTTAATGAATCGCCAGACTCGGTTTAGTAACAACGAGCTTGCCTGCTGCACATTGTCGATTTGCAATTCCCGTTGTTGATTACTGATCATGCCCTCATTTAGCACCTGGCGCAGGTCGTTGTGGCTCACCAGCTTAAGCATTTGCACATGCTTGTCATCCAGGTCTAAAAAGGCTTCGCTATTTATATTTAATGATGTCACCGGTTGATCACACTGGTAATTCAGGTGGACGATTTCATTGCCTGAATCCTGTGTCATAAAAGGTGACATGGTTTTTAATTTACAGTGGGTGTCCGCATTGCGCAGCTTGATTGTGGTGGTGAAATATTCACGATACCAGTCAAGCTCGGAGGTTGAGAACATGGTTTTTTTCAGCACCGCGGGGACATTTAGAAAATAGTCCACGCTGTTACCGTTAACGGTTAACAAAGTATTACTGACACTGCCGATTGATTCATGTGCCTGGGTGTTTGGTGAGACCATGAGCAATGCCCAGGTCAGTGCAGATAACACCTGCAGGCGAAAAATATTTTTAAACATTACTACGCTTTTACTTATATATGGGTACAGACTAAACCTGTGGCCCAAAGGGGCCACAGGCTGTTACAACCCTGGTTTAATTTACTGGGTTAATTTAACTATGGGTGTCCGACTAGTCTATGGGTGTCCGACTAGTCTATTTGAACAGCGCGGTCGTCTAGCACTGGAGACACCGTCTGGTGTGCTTCTATGTACTTGATGATTTCATCCACAGCAGTAGTTCCCGCAACAGGTGTTGCAGTTTGTGGTGCGGGTGGTGGTGGTGAGGTTGCTGCGAAGGTGTATACCTTATCGATGTTTGCCGGATTTTTTACACCATTTTGCACCAGGTAATCGTTACCGATTTTCAGGTCAACAATGTGCTCATTATCCGGGGCATTGGCACGGTAGGTGTATTTCACATTTTCATTCCAGCGCATTACGTCACCGCCAGGCCAGTTGTACGGATCAGTTCCGAACTGTCTGTTTAGCAGTGTGTTAAGTACGCCGTATACAAATGAACCTTTGATCGCACCGGTATACACCTTGTTATCACCAAAGTTAGGTGAAACCATGTTCCATACATCGCCAACGGTAATAGGCCCTGGTGGAATAGTTGAACCATAACGAATTCCACGGAAGTGGGAAATGTCAGCACCGTAGGTATCGGTTAGCGCGTCCATTAAAAAATTCGACATGGTTGACTGGGTGTCACCACGACGGAAAATCGTAGTGCTGGTGTTACCCACTTCTCGATCCAGGTAATCTTTGAAAGGCGCATAGGCCGCTTCAGCAATTGCCTGCACTTCAGGGTCGGGCTTAACATCATCGCTGATAATGCGCTTTACTTCGTAGTCGGCAATTGAGATTTCATTATTCGCCTCAATTTTAACGTCCAGCATGCCCAGGTATACGCTGTGAGATCCGGCCTGGGTAACAATTATATTGCGCCCATCTTTTCCTTGAAGCACAGATGGCGCCTGGAAAACGTCATGTGAATGACCACCCAGAATAACATCGATACCACTTTGCTCGGTGGCAAATTTCAGGTCCTGAAGCTTACCAAAATGCGACATTGCAACAACCAGGTCAGGCTTTTCAATGGCGCGAAGTTCCGCCACCATCTGGCTCATTTCATCTGCAACATTAAAGGCATCAGGCGATCCATCCGGTGCCAGCTGCTTACCCAGGGCAAAACCTTCTGTTACCAGCGGGTGCACCAGACCAATCAATAATACTTTTTTGGTGGGTAAATTCATAATGGCGTAAGGAGGAAAAACCAGTTCACCCGTGTCGGAATGACGAAGGGTGCTACCTACAGTTGGGAAGTCAATCATGCTGGTAACGCGTAAAAATTCTGATTTGCCCCAGGCAAAATCACGGTTACCCGGCACCCAAGCATCATAACCCATAGCGTTAAGTACAGGGATAACCGCTTCACCACGGGTCATTTGGGCCACGGGCGAGCCGTCGAAGGTATCGCCTGAATCAAGGAACAGGGCATTGGTACGCTTGGGTTTGTACTTCTTCACCAGGGTTGTTACCTGAGCATAACCACCCAGTTTACCTTCGGTGGCCGCGATACCTTCATATTGATCTACATTGTCAGGCTCTGCATGATAAACAGGCATAAAAAAGCCATGGGTATCATTCGTCCATAACAATCTGATTTCTTCAGGGTGGCCCTCGCATTTGTTACCTTTAGTGTTTTGCCCCTGATAATTCTGGTTTTGGCACTCGGATGACGCCAGGCTTAAGCCCGATGAAGCCGAGAGTGTTAGTAAAGTAAGTGATAGCAAGAGATTCTTGCGTATCGAACGACAGTTCAATGCTGCCAGCTTATTGAGTTGTGTCATAACTATGTAATTCCTTAATTAAAAACTGATAAAACATCCACACACCTCCGTCATTGCATTTTATTTTTATGACTTTAGAGCGTGGTTACACGCCTGGATAATTAAACCTGGGTTTAATCCAGCTAATCAAATCCATCCGTTTACATCTCCCTGACTAACCTTCGTATCGATAAACCAATACAAACCGGCCTTGTACCAACATTAGCTAAACCTCTTCCTACCCAGCCAGCGGATACAACTAAACCCAGCCCAATACCCTATTGCAGCAACCTCAACCACATTACAAAGTAATAACGAAAGTAAGGGATCACTACGATCTGGCACATACACGCACTGGTTTCATAAAGTATTCTCACATCAATATATTAAGGTATTATTAATTAATAATATAAGAATGTTAAGATATTAATGCGTTTTTTGAAATGAGTTCAGCCAAAAGTTCAGATAACTCGGGATAGTTATTAATATTTTGATAGAACACACATTTGAGATTATTAGGGAATTTTTCCTATAGGATCAGGATTCATTTTATGTACACCCTGATTACCCTGGGCTGGTTCTGTACTTATTAATTTACTAAATTGGTAGCGCCACTTTTAAAATTCTTTAAAATTGAATTAACAGCCAGCCAGATACTAACTCCAATATTATGAATTTTTTTCTAATCTCAGTTTTATTATTACTTCCAGTTCATTACACTGCGGCTGTTGAAATGACACCTGAACAGGAAAAATGGTTTTATGATGATGAAATAATTTCTACTGATCAGGTCAATGAGGGTGAGTTAACCTTTTTGTCTAAAACACCTGACAAACCGGTTCTTCATTCTATAAACACCCTGACAATTAATACCCAGAGTATAACTAGCGGATGGGTCGCTCTTGAGCAATGTTATAATCACCTCGACCCGGTACCCACAACAGAAATTGTCTATCAGTATAAACATATTCGAAATTTTAAAATCAGCTCCAAGCGCAATATAGAGAAGGCTGTTATTAAGGGGCAGTCTATTCAGCTGGATAATGTTATGAAACAGGCTGAATTATGTATTAAGGCTGAAGTGAATCTACTAAATAAAAACACTGACAATACATTAAGCCTGGAGAATGGCCCCTTCCACAGAAAATTTTTCGATGGTTATTATCCCTACCATGTGAGTTTAAAAATTATCTACCCCTCTGCTCTCTTAAAACTGATTAAAATAAAACCAGAATCTCAGCCCGGTTTTAATATAGAACAATCCGTTAATCTGATTTTTATTGAAAGTTATTTTGAGGGAAAATTAACCACCAAACTTGTATTTCAGCGTAGATAGGAAATCAGATCCTGGGGGTGTTATCAATGGCAACATCCTACTATCAAGCTAAAAGGCTAGCGTCCACCTTAATTATCATTTCATAACATTCTATTGCCCTAAATCAAAGAAAAGCATCAAGATTATTCATCTTTACCCATGTAATAAGGGCTATGATTACAGGTATTAGTCATTAACTATAGGTTATAGACATGGCCAGTATCGAAGATTTACAGGAACTCTTTCATCGGCTTGCTTTAAGTGAAAGTGGCTTTGTTTTTGACCCTGTTAGTGGCCAGAGTTTCACGGTCAATGAAACCGGAATTGAGCTTCTGCGCCTGTTTCAGCAAGTCTCAGATATTCAGGAAATTAAGAAGACCCTTCTCGAAACTTACGACGCTCAGCCCAATGAGCTTGAGCGTGATATTAATGACTTTGTCAGCTCTTTATCTGAGTTAATGAACTGATGAATAATAATCAGCTCACTGTCGCAATTACTGGCATGAATGCCAAACCAGATAACCCTGGCCCGGGCCTGGCTGTTTCTCGCTGCCTTACTGAATCAGCCGATTTCACTGGGCGAATTATTGGCTTGAGTTATGACGCACTCGACCCTGGGCTTTATCTAAAAGAATACTGCGAAACAGGCTACCTGCTTCCATACCCTTCTTCTGGTGATGATGCCTTTGTTGAACGTTTAACGGCTATTCACGAAAAAGAACACATAGATATATTTATTCCCTGCCTTGATGCGGAGCTACCCAGCATTATTCGTTTGAATTCACTACTCAATGAAATGGGTATAAAAACATTTTTGCCCACTGCAGAACAATTTCGCTTACGTAATAAAGACAAGTTAGTCGAGCTATCTGAAATGGCTGGCATTAACTGCCCAAGAATTGAACCCATAAGCAATAGCAAATTTTTCTATGAATGCCAGGAAGATAACTGGTCTTACCCACTTGTTGTTAAAGGACTATTTTATGACGCTAAAGTTGTCCACAACCCTGTACAAGCCACCGAAGCATTTAATGACATTGCAGCAGAATGGGGCTTCCCAGTTTTAGTTCAGGAATTTATTAAAGGTGAAGAATACAATCTGGCAGCGCTAGGTGACGGCAAAGGCAATATGATAGGCGCTGTTATGATGAAAAAAATGGCCCTTACCGATAAGGGGAAGGCCTGGGCCGGTGTTACTGTTTTAGATAACAGGCTTTCTCAGGCTAGTAGTAATTTAATTAAAGCAATTAATTGGCGCGGACCATTAGAGGTCGAGGTACTAAAAGATGCCAGGGGTGAGTATAACTTACTGGAAATTAACCCCAGATTCCCTGCATGGATTTATCTTTCTCATGGTGTTAATCGAAATTTACCTGCTGCGTTAATAAAATTAGCACTGAATATAGAACCAGAAGAATACACTGAGCTTATGCCCGGTATTATGTTTATTCGATATGCAGAAGAAGTAGTCGTACCCATCAGTCAGTTCGAAAATCTTATTGTTAATGGCATTAACGATTAATGTTTTATTCGTGAGAAAATTATGAACAACGAAACTGAAAATAAAAAACCCTGGATAAAGCCCGCCATATCGCCGGTACGTTCTGGCATACAAAACAAGTTCGGTGCAACAACACATCATCAATGGAAAGATAGTATAGATGGTGTTGCTATTAGTAAACTTATAGAAGATCACGGTTCACCTCTGTATGTTATTTCAGAAAAAAAATTACGCGATAATATGCGTCGATTAAAGCGGGTATTTACGGCCCGTTATCCAGACGTGCTTTTTGGATGGTCTTATAAAACAAATTACCTTGGGGCGGTTTGTAATGTGTTACACCAGGAAGGCTCATGGGCTGAGGTGGTTTCTAATTTTGAATATGAAAAAGCGCGAAGCCTTGGCATGCCCGGTGAAAAAATCATTTTTAATGGACCTTATAAAACACGAAAAATACTCGAAACAGCCATTAAAGAAAAAGCCCGAATTCATATCGATCATTTAGATGAATTGTATTTAATTGAAGATATCAGCAATGAATTAAATAAAGACGTTAAAGTTAACCTGCGTTTGAATTTTGATACCGGCTACACTGAGCCATGGAGTCGCTTTGGTTTTAATGTTGAATCGGGGCAAGCATTGAATGCTGCCTGGCGCATTGCATCGAGTGAGCATTTAAAACTCACCGGCCTGCATAGCCATATTGGAACGTTTATTGTTGAGCCCTTAGCCTTTGCATCACAAGTTCGTATCATGTGTGAATTTATGAATGCAGTCGAAGACAAAACAGGCTGTGAAATTGAATATATAGATGTAGGGGGTGGCTTTGCATCTCTAAATTCATTGCAGGGCATTTACCTGCCACCTGAACAGGTTGTACCAAGTATTGAACAGTACGCCGATGCAATTACATCCGTTTTACTTGAATACACTGAAGAACGGGTTGTCCGTGGCAGGGCTCGACCACAACTGGTACTTGAAACCGGACGCGCTGTTGTTGATGACACTGAAGTTTTAATTGCATCTGTGTTCGCAAATAAAAAACTCCCCGATGGTCGTAACGCCGTTGTACTTGATGCGGGTGTTAATCTTCTGTTTACGGCTTTTTGGTACAACCACCAGGTCACACCGACACGACCACTAAATGGTCGTGCGGAAGAAACCGTTCTCTATGGCCCATTATGCATGAATATTGATGTTATGCGCGCAAGCATTATGTTGCCGCCGATTAATGTGGGTGATTCAGTTATTTTTAGCCCTGTCGGTGCATATAACAACACCCAATGGTTACAGTTTATCGAATACCGGCCTAATGTTGTTATGGTTCATGAAGATAAGTCTGTTTCAGTTATTAGAGAAGCAGAAAATTTATCAGTGGTTAGCGCACAGGAAAGAATACCCGAGCATTTAAAAAGCCCTTTGAAATGGAAGGCGTGAAAAAACCGTGGCTAAAAACGATACAACTCAGGCAGGTTCACTACACAACAATACACTGGGTGTGTTGAGAGCCTATGCGACTATTTTATTTTTAAATAATCCCGTCTCTGGTCTGATAATTCTACTGGCTACGATGTTTTTCCCTAACCTGGGTATTTCTGGATTTATTGGTGCCGTTACCGGACTTGTGCTCGCCCGCTTTCTTAACTTCCCACAAATTTCCAGTGGCATGCATATTTTTAATAGTTTGCTGGTGGGCCTGTCATTAGGTGCCTTTTACCAGCTAGATTATTACCTGCTAATGCTTATTGTATTGGGCTCTGTACTGGCTGTTTTTCTGACAGTCGCTTTAGCTACCGTTTTGTGGCGCCATGATGAGTTGCCTGTTCTCAGCTTGCCTTTTGTTATCGTTGCGATGACGATGGCATTTGCAGCACGAAGCTACCAGAGCCTTGAGTATTATATGACGCCATATACTGCTGCGGGAAATTTTATTAATACGTGTATTGATACTTTTCTAAGTTCTATGGGTGCCATTTTTTTTATGGCTAATCCATATGTAGGCCTGGTTTTATTTCTGATAATTGTATTTCACTCCCGTTATCTCGCCTTGCTTTCGGTGGGTGGATATGTCGCAGGTTATGCATTATTAATTTTGTTAACCGGTAATACCAATCCAAACCTTGCGGCATGGAGTGGTTTTAATTTTGCGCTGACCGCAATGGCTGTTGGTGGCATATTTACCATACCCGGAACTTACAGTTTTATAGTAGCAATGATATCTGCCGCACTGGCCGCTTTAGTCTCAACTGCTTTACAGAATTTATTGCTGGGTTATGGTTTACCCGTCATGGCATTTCCCTTTTTAATTACGACTTTAACCGTACTTGCAGCACTACGTCGGCGTATTGGTTTATCTGCACCCTATCTTGCCACGATGCCCGCATTACCTGAAATTAATTTTGAGCGGGCACGATTAGCTAAAGTACGTAATGGTGAAATTGGCAGCATTCCACTGCTTGCACCCTTCTACGGTGAGTGGGGAATTTATCAGGGATTTAATGGAGAACACACACATAAACCACCATGGCAACATGCTCTTGACTTTTATATGCTTGAAAACAATAAAAGCTTTTCAGATGATGGTTTAGAGCTGAAAGATTATTATTGTTTTGGATTGCCCGTTTTATCACCGGCATACGGTGTTGTTATTCGAACCTATGATCGATTTATAGATAACAAACCCGGTGAAATGGATGTAAAAAATAACTGGGGTAATTTTATTTTAATACGACTTGATACCGGGACACATGTTTTACTGGCACACTTAAAGAAAGGCAGTATAAAAATTCGAGAAAAAGAAAGGCTTGAACCAGGAACGGTAATAGCTGCATGCGGTAACTCAGGCCGATCGCCTCAACCTCATTTACACCTGCAAACACAACTTGATGCTGCACTGGGTGCCCCAACCGTAGCATTTCATCTCGCCAGTATTGTTGTTGATAATAATATCAATGAACCCAGTTACCAGGTCGTTTCACGACCTGAAGAAGGCGAACTTATTCAACCGGCTGAAAATAGTGATGTGCTAGCCAGAAATTTACATCTGCCCGTTGGGCGATGTTTAAATTACAAAATGAAATGTGACTCAGGTGATTACTTTATTGAAAGAAAAATGCACGTAGAAGTTACACTGACAGGCCAATATCGTTTGGTGAGTGATAGTGGGGCCAGCGCTGCATTTGAAGAAAATAATGGTGTACTGGCTTTTTATGATCGTACAGGCGCAAAAGATATTGTGCTGGATATCTGGTTATTGGCTAATGGCCTGACACCGTTAACCGATAAAGCATCTCACTGGTCAGACTCTCCATCGGCAACACTGCTACCATTGAATTTTTTTCAGAAACTGTGGTTACATATCAGATACCCATTAGGTTGCGGTCTTAATAGCCAGTATCAACGGAGTTGGAATAAAACAGATGGAACATGGTTAC
>Ga0316207_10000940_pt1 | contig 40134 bp, 44 predicted proteins | sample 6weekpyrite_MG_FD_204943 | JGI IMG/M metagenome (GOLD analysis project Ga0316207, IMG submission 204943) | Microbial mat bacterial communities from mineral coupon in-situ incubated in ocean water Damariscotta River, Maine, United States -... | ecosystem: Environmental > Aquatic > Marine >... | reverse complement strand
CGCACCGATGAAAAGCCCCAGAAGATTAGCCATATCGCCCTTTCCCGACAGATGGTCAGCTTTGCGGGGGCAGGGCGGCCACTTCGGTCAGCCGGTCGCGCACGGCCTGCTCCCCGCCAAAGCCATAGCGCGCCCAACCCAGACTGTCGAGCCTGACTGCGGCGGCCTCGGACATGCGGCCCTGCATCTCCAGCGCCTCGGCGCGCATCATCAGAAGCGTGGCCAAAAGCGAGGCATTTTCGGCCCGTGTCGCGGCAGGCATTGCATCGCCCACGAGCGCCAGAACCTGATCGGCATCGCCCGCCGACAGGGCAAAGGCGGCCAGTTGCATATTCACATGCGCGACCTGGATGCTGCCGGGGTCGATGCGGCGGAAATAGGTGCCCGCAGTGACAAAGGCGCGCACCGAGCGGGTCGGATCGCGCGCCAGCGTCAGCCGGCCAAGCGCGAAATGGCTGAACCCGATGCGCACATCCGACCAGCCCTGGCCGACGGCGATTTGCACCGCGCGTTCGGCTGCCGCAATGCGCGCCGGTGCCGATAGCCGCGCGCCAAGCGCATCTTCAATCGCCGAAATCCATTGCCGGTTTGGCGTGCCCGGCCCGTCCGTGGGGGCGATATTGCCGCTCGGGTTAAGCCGTGACAGGATCGCGGGCAGCCGGGCCGCGACCGCGTCGCGCGTCATCCCCGAGGCCAGCGCCCCATCGTAATAGGCGCGCAGGATCAGCATGTCGAACCCGGTCAGAACGGCATTGAAATTATCGTCGTTAAAGACGGAATCGGACAGTCGATAGAGGTCATTGAGCGGCCCCAGGGCCTGCCCGATTTCTTCGTGCAGGCAATCGCGCACCTCCTGCGGGCTGACGTCTGAGGGGATGAAGATGGCCACCTGCCGCCGCGTCTCGAGCGTGGTCCAGTCCAGCATGCCCGGGCTGCGCCTGGCCTGGCGGAACTCGGCCCAGGAAGAGACCCTTGGTACCACGAAACACGCCGCCTGCGGCACGGCCCGCTGCATCCGGCTGCGCGGCAGCGTTTCGATGGTTATCGCGGCGTTGGTGGCACCCGTCGGCACCCGGCGAATATCGATCCCGGCCTCGTTGCGCAGGCGCGAGAGCAGCTGGTCAAGATCCCGGCCCAGGGTCTGCGGCGCGCCGGGGGCGACGGCGACCGTCACCGGACCCTCAAAGCGCGACAAAACCGGGATGGCGCGCCCGCTTTCCATCTCGAAACTGAGGCTCAGGAAATCGCGCGCTATTTCGGTGTTCGACCGGGCCGTGGCCTGGGCCTGCGTGGTGGCGAACATGGCCATCGGCGGCAAGGCGCGCGGCAGGTTGGCCTCACGGCGTTCGGGCAGATCGGTGATGGCGGCCGGGGCGCAGGCGCTCAGCAGCACTGTCGTCAGGAGGGAAATGGTCGTTTTGCGCAAATCGTTAATCCAATTTTCGGCGGTAAATCATGAAATCTGTGGGTTGGGCGATCTTGTCATATAGCGCGCGGGCCGTGGTGTTTCCGGCCTGGGTCAGCCAATAGACCGAAGGTCGGCCTGCGGCATCTGCATCGGCATAGACCGTGTTGATCAGGGCGCGGGCGACGCCCTTGCCGCGCGCCGCGGGCGTGGTGAACAGATCCTGCAAATAGGTGGTCGGTTCGGTCTTCCAGCCATGCAGATGGGCGATGGTGTGAACCAGCCCAAGCGCGCTGTCGCCCTGCCAGGCGATCCAGCCGCGCATATCGTCGAAACCCGGGTCGGCATAGCGGGCAAAGCTTGCGTCATAGACATCCGCGCCGACCTCGGTGTGGTAAAAGGCCAGGTAATCGCGCCACAGCGCCTGCCACGGCGCGCGGTCCTGGCCCCGGATCGGGCGAATGGTCAGCTCTGCGGTCATGTCGTCTGGGCCTTTGTCGATACCTGCGCGCCGGCGCACGCTAGGCCACGATTGTGGCACAAATTTGGGCCCATGCAAGCAGGCCCCCGGCCATGGGTCTGGCCCCGGGTCAGGCCAGGGCCCTCAGCCGCCAGCGATCAGCGCCCTGCGCGCGCCATGAAGGCCAGCCGCTCAAAGAGCGCCACATCCTGTTCGTTCTTCAACAGGGCACCATGCAGCTTGGGCAGCGCATTGGCCCCGTCGCGTTTCAGATCCTCGGGTGCCAGATCCTCGGCCAGCAGGAGCTTGAGCCAATCCAGCACCTCGGAGGTCGAGGGTTTTTTCTTGAGCCCGGCCTGATCCCGGATCTCGTAAAACTGCGTCAGCGCCGTCGTCAGCAGCGCCGGTTTGATACCGGGGTGATGCACCTCCACGATCTGTTTCAGAACCTCCAGCTCGGGAAACCGGATGTAGTGAAAGAAACAGCGCCGCAAAAACGCGTCGGGCAGCTCTTTTTCATTGTTCGAGGTGATGATCACGATTGGGCGATTGATGGCCCGCACGGTCTCAGCCGTTTCGTAGACAAAGAACTCCATCCGGTCGAGTTCCTGTAGCAGATCATTGGGAAATTCGATATCTGCCTTGTCGATCTCATCGATCAGCAGCACCACGCGCCCGGGGGCCTCAAATGCCTGCCAGAGCTTGCCCTTGCGGATGTAATTGGCGACGTCATGGACCTTTTCTTCGCCCAACTGGCTGTCGCGCAGCCGGCTGACCGCGTCATATTCATAAAGACCCTGCTGTGCGCGGGTGGTTGATTTCACATGCCATTCGATGATCGGCAGATCGAGGGCGCTGGCCACCTGGCGGGCCAGTTCGGTCTTGCCGGTGCCGGGTTCGCCCTTGACCAGCAGCGGCCGTTGCAGGGTGACGGCTGCATTGACGGCCACAGTCAGGTCCTCGGTGGCCACGTAATCGGGCGTTCCGTCAAATTTCATGCCATCCCTCAATAGCTTGTCTGCATCAGCGCGGGCGCGACCATAGCACGCCTTTCTTTGGTCACAAGCGCGCATTAGACGGGTGACAACGGACACGCGTTGGAGTAATCGGGCCGCAATGAGGCCGCATGAGGATGAGATGACTGAGTCGCATTCTGAGACAGGCCCCAAAAAGGGGAAGAAAATGAAAGCTGAGATCTTTCTGCCTGAAGATTACCGTCCGGCCGAGGGCGAGCCGTTTATGAATGTCCGTCAGGTTGAATATTTCCGCCGCAAGCTGATGACCTGGCGCGATGAGTTGTTGGATGAAAGCCGCGGCACCGTTGCGGTGTTGCAGGGCGATACCAGAAATATCCCCGATGTGGCCGATCGTGCCTCGGAAGAAACCGACCGCGCGCTGGAGCTGCGCACCCGCGACCGCCAGCGCAAGCTCATCTCCAAGATCGACAGCGCGCTGCGCCGGATCGAAGAGGGCGAATATGGCTATTGCGAAAAAACCGGCGATCCGATTTCGCTGAAACGCCTGGATGCGCGCCCGATCGCCACCATGAGCCTTGAGGCACAGGAACGCCACGAGCGCCGCGAAAAAGTGCATCGCGACGATTGAGCCCTGCGCCGGGCGAGGCTGCGGCCACCGGGCGCAGTAGCATTTCCCGACAGATCGGGACAGACTGGACCGGGGGCAGGCGCTGCGCCCGGTTTTTCATTTCTTCTAGGGTATCGCCATGCTGCAAGGCCAGGAAATCACCGTTCTGGGGGCGGGCATTGCGGGGTTGGCCGTCGCCTGCGCGCTGGCGCGCCGTGGTGCCGTGGTGCGCGTGCTGGAACAGGCCGATGCCATCCGTGAGGTCGGCGCGGGCCTGCAGATCACGCCCAATGGCGCGGTGGTGTTGCGGGCCCTGGGGCTGGGGGCAGAGCTGGCTGATGCGGCCCCGCGTGCGCGCGCCGTCACCTTGCGCGATTTCCGCCGGGGCGATCCGGTGTTCCGGCTGGATCTGAGCCGCGCTGACCGGCCCTATCACCTGATGCATCGGGCCGATCTGATCGGTCTCTTGCGCCGGGGCGCGCTGGATGCGGGCGTATCCATTGAGCTGGGTCAGCAGATCACCACCGTCACGCCCACCGATACCGGGGCGACGCTGCATCACGCAGGTGGCCATAGCGAAACCGTGCCGATTCTGATCGGGGCTGACGGGCTGCATTCACCGACGCGCGCGGCTCTGAATGGCACGGCACAACCGTTTTTTACCGGTCAGGTTGCCTGGCGCTGCACCATTGCAATGGATGATCCCGCGATCCCCGCCGAGGCCACCGTCTATATGGGGCCGGGGCGTCATCTGGTGACCTATCCGCTGCGGGGTGGGGCGCTGATGAACGTGGTCGCGGTCGAGGAACGCGATGGGTGGGCCGCCGAGGGCTGGAACCACCGCGACGACGCCCAGGCCCCCTATCGCGCCTTTGCCGATTTCTGCCCCGAGGTGCGCGATCTGCTTTTCCGCGCCGAAGAGGTCTATCTCTGGGGGCTCTTTCGCCACCCGGTCGCGCGCCACTGGTGGCAGGGCCGCACCGCAATTTTGGGTGATGCCGCCCATCCGACGCTGCCCTTTCTGGCGCAGGGGGCCAATATGGCGCTGGAGGATGCCTGGGTGCTGGCCGCCGCCCTTGACGGGGCCGACACGCCCGAGGATGGGTTTGCCAGCTACCAGGCGAAAAGGCGCGCCCGGGCCGCGCGCGTGATTGATGCGGCCACGAAAAACGCCGAGAATTATCACCTGCGCCCGGGCCCTTACCGCGCCTTGGCGCATCTGGCGCTGAAACTGGGCACGCGGCTGGCCCCCGATATGGCGGCGCGGCAATTCGAGTGGCTCTATGGCCATGACGTCACGCAAGATCACGCATAGCCGGGGCCATTTGCCCTTTCGCACAGCTTTGACCGGCGCCGGGTGCACCCGGCGAATGGCGCGTTACGCGGCAAGCTCTACCCAGACCGGCACATGATCGGAGGGTTTTTCGCGGCCGCGGATCTCGGCCTCGATCCGGCAGTCGACAAGCAGATCGGCGGCTTGCGGGCTTAGCAGCAGGTGATCGATGCGGATGCCGTTGTTTTTCTGCCAGGCCCCGGCCTGATAATCCCAGAACGAATAATGCTCGGGGCCTCGCACGCGAGCGCGAAACGCTTCGGTAAAGCCCAGGTTCAGGATGCGGCGAAAGGCGGCGCGGCTTTCGGGCCGGGCCAGCGCGTCCTCTTTCCAGGCCTCGGGCCGGGCGGCATCCTCGTCTTGCGGGATGATGTTGTAATCGCCTGCCATCACCACCGGCATTTCACCGGCCAACAGATCCCGCGCGCGCGCCTCAAGCCGCGCCATCCAGGCCAGTTTGTAGTCGTATTTCGGTCCGGGGCAGGGGTTGCCATTGGGCAGATAAAGCCCGCAAAGCCGCACGGGCCCCGCATCGCCCATAACTGTCGCCTCGATCCAGCGGGCCTGTTCGTCACCCGCGTCGCCGGGCAGGCCGCGCACCACATCCTCCAGCGGGTATTTCGACGCGATCGCCACGCCGTTGAAGCCCTTCTGTCCGTGGGTTTCGATATTGTAGCCGCGATCCTCAAAGATCTCGCGGGGAAAGGCCTCATCGACCGATTTGATCTCCTGCAACAGCGCGATATCGGGCGATGATTCGTCCAGCCAATCGCAAAGCGCCTGAAACCGGGCCTTGATTCCATTGATGTTGAAGGTCGCGATCTTCATTTTGCCCGCCTGTTCGTGTGCATATTACGGATATTGAAGGTATTTTTGCCGCGCATGGTTGATTTGCCAAGAGGGGTTGCCATTTAAGTGTATACATGACACTTTTATGGAGGACGACGTGGAACTGCAAAGCGGAGGGCAAGACGATGCGCAATTTCCTGACGGTACTGTTCATTCTGTTCCTGTTTCTGCCGGCCCGGGTCATGGCGCAGCCATCCCCGATGGGGCCCGTTGGCGCGAGCCTGGAAAGCATTCAGGCCACCGTGTTCTGAGACCGGAAAAAAGGGGGGCTCCCCCGATGATACGACTGCTGGCACTACTTGGATTTCTGTTGCTTGCGCTGCCTCTGCAGCCGCGGGCCCAGGGTGCTGATCCGATCACCGAATACCGCGCGGCGCTGTCGCGGGCCGAGATTGCGTTGAACGAAAACTTCGCTTTGGCGCGCACGCGTGGCCTGCTCCAAAACGCCTTCAGCGAGGCCGATATCGGCTTTTCCCAACGCTATCTCGATCGTTGGAGCGCGACGGTGTTTCAACGCTGGTCGCGGATGCGGCTGATTTTCGCGGCCAGTGATACGCGGCTGGCCAATTGGCAGGCCGCCGTGGCGGCAGGTGAAATTTCCCCCGCCGCGGCGCAGACGGCGCTGGAGGGGCCCATGGCGCAGCTTCTGGGTCTGAGCGCGCGGATACCGCTATGGCTTGACGATGACATCGTGCGGCTGACCGAGCGTGCCTTTTGGACCGATCTGGCGCAGTCGGAGGGCTGCTGCGACGCACTTTACTATCAGGCGCTGGCCGAGGCCGATCAGGTTCGGGCATCGTCGCAGAGCCCGTCGGCGGCCACCATTGCGGCGCTGGAATTGCTGCCGCCCGTTGGCATGCCCGATTTTGATGCCGGCGCGCAGGCCTATGCCCGGCTTGCCCTGCGGGCCGAGGCGCTGACGCTGGAGGGCGGCGACACGCCCGTCGCGCGCCGGGTGATGTTGAATGACGCGGCGCTTTTTGCTGAGCTTTTTGGCGCGGCCCCGGCATCCGACCCCTGGGATCTGGGCGCGCGCGAAGGCTTTGCCGCCACGCCGGTGGCCCCGCTGATTGCGCTGGCCCGGATCACCGAGCCGGGGCCGATGCGTAACACGCTGATTGCACAGGCCCGGGCCCGGCTGGAGGCGCGTGCCGCCTATCTCGGCGGTCCCGAAACCGCCCCGCCCGCAATGCTCGATCCTGCCCCCGCGACGGCGAACCGGCGCATTCAGGACCCGGCGGGCAGCTTTCAGCTGCAATCGGCCGCTCCCCCGGCGGCCCCGGACCGGGCAGAGGCCGTGGCCGCCGCGTTGGAGGCATTGCAGGACGACAGCCAAGCGGGGCTATCGGCCGCCGTTGCCGCCGCGCGTGCGGTCGACGACCTGTTGCTGCCGGGCGATGTCACGACGGCATTGGCCTACTGAGATTGCCCCCCCCGGGAAGACCGGTCAGGGCCCGCCTATTCCGGTTCCGGGCCCGCGACCGCGGCCAGCCAGGCGCGCGCGGCGGCTTCCTCCGTCGGCGCAAAGGACCGGATTTCGAGATTTGGCACCAGCAGGCTTTCGACCGCGGCGGCGTTTTTCAGCCAGCCCTGATCGGTCAGCACAGCAACCCGGTCAACCTTGCGCACCATCGCCATCAATTGCACCCAGTGGCGCAGCTCCACGCCAATGGCCCCAAGCGTCGGCCATCTGACATCATGGGCCCGCATCAACATCGCCCCATGCGACATCTTGCGCACCACCGGCACCAGCATATCAAGCGCGATCTCCATGCCGATGGCATCCATCTGGCCTGCCGCCTCGACCACAAGCAGGTTGGGGGCCTCCAGTTCGGCGGTGAAACTCGGGTCGGTCATGATACGCTCCTGATCTGGTGGGCCGGTGCCCAAAGATGGGCCCAATCGGACGCGCGCGCCTTGATGCGGGTCAATTCGCGCCGCCAAATGCGCGCGCGCCGGTTACATCGAAAAGGAGGTGCCACAGCCGCAGGAAGAGGTCGCATTGGGGTTTTCGATCACGAACCGCGCGCCGATCAGCTCATCGGAGAAATCAATCACCGCATTCGAGAGAAAGGGCAGCGATACCGCATCGATCACCACCTTTTGCCCGGCCCCTTCAAGGATCAGATCATCGGCGTCGGCCTTATCCAGCGTAATCTCATATTGAAACCCGGAACAGCCGCCGCCCTCGACCGCGACGCGCAGCGCCTGCGCGGCTTTCGCGCCGTCATTGATCTCGGCCAGGCGCGCAAAGGCGCGTTCGGTGACTTTCGGGGGCAGGGTCAGCATTGGTGCACTCCGCGGGGGGGCGTTATCGTGATCTTATGGCCAAGATAGGGGGCAGCGCGGGCGAGCTCAAGCCTTGGGCTGCGTCGCCCCCCCTCGTCACAGGGCAAAGCCCCTGATAGAAAGCAGGAAAATCGGCAGAATCCGCAACCAGAAGGCCGCCCGCCCCATGACCGCCCCTTATGCCTGTGATCCGGCTGAAAGCCGGGGCCGCCGTGTGGCCGAGCAGGAAAGCGCCTTTCGCTCGCCCTTTCAACGTGACCGCGACCGCATCATCCATGCCGGGGCGTTTCGCCGTCTCAAGCACAAGACGCAGGTGTTTGTGGAGCATGAGGGCGATTATTTCCGCACCCGGCTGACCCATTCCATCGAGGTGGCGCAGGTCGCGCGCACCATTGCCCGGGCGCTTGGCCTGAATGAGGATCTGACCGAGGCGGTGGCGCTGGCGCATGATTTTGGCCACACGCCCTTTGGCCATACCGGCGAGGATGCGCTGAACGCGCTGATGGCCCCCTATGGCGGGTTCGATCACAATGCGCAGGCGCTGAAAATCGTGACATCGCTGGAACGCAGCTATGCCGGGTTTGACGGGCTCAACCTGACATGGGAAACGCTGGAGGGGCTGGCCAAGCATAACGGGCCGGTCACCGGTGATCTGCCCTTTGCGCTGTCGGATTATAACGCCCGCCACGATCTGGAGCTGGGCACCCACGCGAGCGGTGAGGCGCAAGTCGCCGCCGTGTCGGATGATATCGCCTATAACAATCACGATCTGGCCGATGGGCTGCGCGCGGGGCTTTTCTCGGATGCCGAGGCGGCGGAGCTGCCGATTGTCGGGGCGGCCTATGACGAGGTTGACGCGCTGCATCCGGGGCTGGATGTCAAGCGCCGCCGGGCCGAGGCGCTGCGCCGGGTCTTTGGCGTCATGGTGGCCGATGTGATCGCCGAGGCGCGCGGGCGGCTGGCTGCGGCCCGGCCCGCATCGGTTGGCGAACTGCGCGGCCTCGGCCATCCTGTGGTGCGGTTTTCCGCGCCGCTTTTTGCCGATCTGAAAGAGATCCGCGCCTTTCTCTTTCGGCATATGTATCGCGCGCCCGCCGTGGTCGAGATGCGGGTGCGGGTGACAAAGGTGGTCGAGGCGCTTTTCGCGCTTTTCATGGCGGACCCGGCGCTGTTGCCCGAGGAGTGGGGCGATGACGTGCAAGCCGCGCGCGATGCGACGGCGCGGGCCCGGCTGGTCGCCGATTACATCGCCGGTATGACCGATCGCTATGCCTTGCAGGAACACGCGCGGCTGACGGGCGGGGCCGGGTGAGGGTACCCGCGCAGGACCGACGCCATTGACCCACGCGTGATGTGATTGACGCGGGCGACCCTCGTGTTAAACCGCGCGCACCCTTTGCAGGACCGATCCGATGACCCTTTTTGCCGATATCCGTGCGCTGGTGGTTGCCAGCCTTGACACTCTCGCCGCTGCGGGCGTGATCCCCGCCGGGCTGGACATGACCAATGTCGCGGTTGAACCGCCGCGCGACGCCGCCCATGGCGATATGGCCACCAATGCCGCAATGGTGCTGGCCAAGCCTGCGGGCGTCAAGCCGCGCGATATCGCCGAGGCGCTGTCCGCCCGGCTGCTGGAAGATCCGCGCATCGAAATAGCCGAGGTCGCGGGCCCCGGGTTTCTGAACCTGCGGCTTTCCGTGGCCACTTGGCAGGACGTGATTGCCGGCGTGCTGGCCGATGGCCCCGGATATGGCCGGTCCGATATCGGGGCCGGGCAAAAGGTCAATGTCGAATATGTCAGCGCCAACCCCACCGGCCCTTTGCATGTCGGCCACACCAGAGGCGCGGTGTTTGGCGATGCTCTGGCCAGCCTGCTGGCGTTTTCCGGCCATGACGTGACGCGGGAATATTACATCAACGATGGCGGCGCGCAGGTCGATGTCTTGGCGCGCTCGGTCTATCTGCGCTATCTGGAGGCGCATGGTCAGCAGGTCGCGTTCGAGGATGGCACCTATCCCGGCGATTACCTGATTGCCGTGGGCCAGGCGCTCAAGGCCAAGGTGGGCGATGCCTTTGTCGGCAAGGGCGAACAGTTTTGGCTGGCCGAGGTGCGCGATTTCGCGACCGCGGCGATGATGGATCTGATCCGGGCCGATCTGGCGCTGATCGGCGTGAAAATGGACCAGTTCTATTCGGAAAAATCGCTCTATGGCACCGGCCGGATCGAGGCCGCGATTTCCGATCTGGATGCCAAGGGCCTGATCTATCGCGGCACGCTGGAGCCGCCCAAGGGCAAGCAGCCCGAGGATTGGGAACCGCGTGAGCAGACCTTGTTCCGGTCCACCGCGCATGGCGATGATGTCGATCGCCCGATCCAGAAATCGGACGGGGCCTGGACCTATTTCGCGCCCGATATTGCCTATCATTTCGATAAGGTTTCCAGAGGGTTCGACGCTCTTATTGACGTGTTCGGGGCCGATCACGGCGGCTATGTCAAACGCATGAAGGCGGCGGTATCGGCGCTGTCGGATGGCCGCGTGCCGCTCGATATCAAGCTGACGCAGCTGGTGCGCCTCTTCAAGGATGGCCAGCCGTTCAAGATGTCAAAACGCGCCGGCACCTTCGTGACGTTGGCCGATGTGGTCGAGATGGTCGGGGCCGATGTCACCCGCTTCGTGATGCTCACGCGCAAAAACGACGCGCCCCTGGATTTCGACCTGGACAAAGTGCGCGAACAATCCCGCGACAACCCGGTTTTTTACGTGCAATACGCCCATGCGCGGATCCGCTCGGTGCAGCGCAAGGCGGCCGATCTGGGCCTCGGCGCGACCGGCGGCGATGTCACGCGCCTGACCCATCCGGCCGAACTGGCGCTGGCCGCCAAGCTGGCGGAATGGCCCCGGCTGGTGGAAATTGCCGCCCGCTCGCATGAGCCGCACCGCGTGGCGTTTTACCTCTATGATCTGGCCTCCGAGTTTCACGGGCTCTGGAACAAGGGCAATGCCGAGCCTTCCCTGCGCTTCCTGCAGGACGATGACCCGGCCGTATCGGGCGCAAAACTTGCCCTCATTACGGCCGTTCAGGTTGTTATTTCCAACGGTCTTGCTATTCTAGGTGTGACACCGGTCGAAGAAATGCGCTGAGGTCAGCTCCGGGTCAATCGGGGCGGCCGCCAAAAACAGCCTGATCGGAGTCTGAGCAGGACCAAGAACATCCCGGTATGCCGCATGCGCGGACTGCCCATGCCGGGGCAATGAGGGCAGGCATGGCGGATATAGAATATTACGAGGACGGCCCTGTGCGTGCTGCGCCGCGCGCCCCGCGGCAAGCCACACGGCAAGCCCCGATGCAAGCCGCGGCTCCGATGGGGGCTGCGGCCATTCTCAACTGGATCGGCGCGCTTTTATCCGTGGGGCTTATTCTGGGTATGGCCATCTGGGCCTGGCAACTGACCGTGCGCGATGTCTCTGAGGTGCCGGTGATCCGGGCGCTGGAAGGGCCGATGCGCGTCGCCCCCGAGGATCCGGGCGGGGCCATAACTGATCGCCAGGGATTGACCGTCAACCGCATCACCGAAGGCGAAGAGGCCGAGCCCGCCGCCGAGCGTATCGTGCTGGCACCGGCCCCTCTGGATCTGGAGGAGATCGACCTGAGCTCCGCCAGCATACCCGACGCTGCCGCCCCCGCGCCGCCCGCAAGCGGTGAGCAAACGCAGGCCTTGATCGAGAGATTGTTGGAGGAGGCGGTGCCGTTGGACCCGCTGCAGGCCGCCCCGGCCGAGCCTGCCGGTGCGGTGCCGGCGCGCCCGGTGATCACGGTGATCCCGGCCACGATTCCCGGGCCGAACCGGTCGCCGCGCCCGCCGTTGCGCCCCGAAGCACTGCGCGTGGCCGCCGCTGTGGCCGCACCTGCCGCCACCGCACCGGTCGCCGCGATCACAGATCTCGATGCCGCGACGCTTGCCGTCGGCACAAGGCTGGTTCAGCTCGGGGCGTTTGATGACGCCGAAACCGCGCGCGGCGAATGGGACCGGCTGTCGCGTGCCAACCCCGATTTCTTCCGCGACAAGGGCAGGGTCATCCAGCAGGCCGTATCGGGCGGGCGCGAGTTTTTTCGGCTGCGGGCGCAAGGCTTCACCGATCTCTCGGATGCGCGCCGGTTCTGTACTGCGCTAAACGCCCAGGGCGCGCCCTGCATCCCTGTTACCGTGCGCTAGGGGCATGCGCGCGCAATCGGCCACCATCCTTGGCTGCGCCGGTCCGCATCTCGGGGCTGAGGAAGCGGCGGTTTTCGCCGAAATCCAGCCGGTGGGCTTCATCCTCTTTGCCCGCAACGTGGCAACGCCCGCGCAACTGACGCGGCTCTGCGCCGATCTGCGCGCTGCCATTGGCCGCGACGCGCCCATCTTTGTCGATCAGGAAGGCGGCCGCGTGCAACGCCTGCGTGCGCCGCATTGGCGCGAATGGATGGCGCCGCTGGATCAGGTGGCGGGCGCAGGGACAGGTGCCGCGCGGGCCATGTATCTGCGCAGTTTCCTGATTGCGCGCGAACATCTGGCATGCGGCATCGACGGAAATTGCGCGCCGCTGGCCGATATTGCGCGGGCCGACACGCATCCCTTTCTGCGCAACCGGCTTTATGGGGAAAGCCTTGAAACTGTTGTGGAAATCGCGCGTGCCGTGGCCGATGGCCTGCGCGATGGCGGGGCTTTTTCGGTGCTGAAACACATCCCCGGCCATGGGCTTGGCACATTGGACAGCCACCATGATCTGCCGCGCGTGACAGCCAGCCGGGCGGCGCTGGAGGCGCTCGATTTTGCCGCGTTCCGCGCCCTTAGGGATCTCAAGTGGGGGATGACGGCGCATCTGGTCTATGAGGCGATCGACCCCGATCTGCCCGCCACGTTGAGCCCTGCCATGATCCAGGTGATCCGGCAGGAGATCGGATTTCAGGGTGTTTTGATGACCGATGATCTGTCGATGAACGCGCTGCCCGGCCCGGTTGCCGAACGCGCCGCGCGGGCGCGGGCGGCGGGCTGTGATATCGCGCTGCATTGCAATGGCGATCTGGATGAAATGCGCGCCGTCGTGCACGCCGCCGGGCGGCTGGACGAAGCCGGTGCCGCCCGCGTGGCAGCCGCGATGGTCCGACCGGCCCCCGCGCCGCTTGACATTGCCACCGCCGAGGCCGAATTTGACGCGCTCTGATGCGTTGGACCCTCTGACATGACTGATGCCCCTGAAAACGACGACGACATGTGGGAAACCGTGGCCGAACGGCGCGCGGCTGAGGCCCTGATTGTCGATGTGGACGGGTTCGAGGGGCCTTTGGATGTGCTATTGACGCTGAGCCGCACGCAAAAGGTGGATCTGCGCAAGATCTCGGTTCTGACGCTGGCCGAACAATACCTTGCATTTGTCGAAAAGGCGCGCGCCCTGCGCATCGAACTGGCCGCCGATTACCTGGTGATGGCGGCCTGGCTGGCCTTTCTGAAATCGCGCCTCCTGTTGCCCCCCGACCCGAGCGAGGAGGGCCCTTCGGGCGAGGAACTGGCCGCGCATCTGGCCTTTCAACTGGAACGCCTGCAGGCAATGCGCGAACGCGCCGCGCAACTGATGGCCCGCGACCGGCTGGGAAAGGACCGCTTCGTGCGCGGCATCCCCGAGGCGGTGGCGACGGCACGAAACGTAACCTATACTGCCACGCTGCTGGATCTGATGCAGGCCTATGCCCGGACCCGCACGCGCGACGAATTTCGCCCCTTCACCATGGATCGCGACAAGATTTTCACGATGGAAGAGGCGCTGGACCGGATGCGCGGCATGATCGGATTTGGCGGTGACTGGATGGATATCATCGGCTTTATCCCCGATGGCTGGCGGCACGATCCCAAGATGCGCCGGTCGGCGGCGGCCTCGACCTTTGCCGCCGCTCTGGAACTGGTCAAGGCGGGCAAGGCCGAGCTGCGCCAGCGCGACACCTTTGCCCCGATCCACCTCAAGCCAAGGGCCCCGGAATGAGTGACGACAGCGTTGATAAGCCCGAAGAAAGCCTGTTTCTCGCGCCGCCCCTGGCCGAACAGGAACGCATGATCGAGGCGATGCTCTTTGCTTCGGCAGAACCGCTCAGCACACGCGAGATGCAGGACCGGATGCCCCATGGCTGCGACGCCGCCGAGGCGCTGGTGCTGCTCAGAAAACGCTATGAGGGGCGCGGCGTGCAGGTCTTGCGTGTCGGCGATGCCTGGGCCATTCGCACCGCCCCTGATCTGGGCTTTTTGATGAGCCGCGAGACCACCGAGACCCGCAAGCTCAGCCGGGCCGCGATCGAAACGCTGGCCATCATCGCCTATCACCAGCCCGCCACCCGCGCCGAGATCGAGGAGATCCGCGGCGTTTCTGTCAGCCGGGGCACCATCGATCAGCTGATCGAGCTGGAATGGATCCGGTTCGGGCGGCGCAAGATGACGCCGGGTCGGCCCGTGACCTATGTCGTGACCGAGGGGTTTCTGGATCATTTCGGCCTGGAAACACCTCGCGATCTGCCGGGGCTCAAGGAATTGCGCGAGGCGGGGCTTCTCGATAGCCGCCCGCCGCCCGGTGCCTTTCCGATATCGGGCGAGGATGATGGCGATGCCCAAGAAGAGGAGGTTCTGGAGCCCATCGAGGGGCAGGAGGATATGTTTGGCCGCTGACATGCGAAACACCTGCTAAGTGACGTAAGAGAGCGTCAGAGAATGGCCCGAGGCAGGCCGAAATGCCCCATTTTCGCCGCAGAATTGTGCAAGAATCGCCAAAAGAAGTTAACAGAGGCAGAGCTATGGACCGTATCATCAACATGATCCTCAACCGCCTGATGCGTCAGGCCGTCAATCGCGGCATCGATGCGGGCGTGAACGCGTTTCGCGGACGCGGCGGCGACCGCGATCTGCCACGCGACGATCATCAGGCCAGCCCGCAAAACACTGGGCGCGCGCGTCGCATGATGCGCCTGTCGCGGCGCAACTCGCGGCTTTGATCACCGGCTTGAGGTCGGTAAGATGGCCGCAGATTCCGGCCCATACATGTTTTTCCCCGTGTCAGCGCGTTGAATTATTTGATGAAGGAGCGTCCTCTTATGCGTCTTGTGCTCGTATTGAAATCCGCCATGGCTGTTGCGTTTCTGGCCGGTGCCGCATCGGCGCAAGAGGCTGCAACCCCTGAGGAAATGGCGATCCGCGCCGCATCCCCCGGTATTGTCGCCAGCGACGTGCCCGGCGAATTTACCATTATCGAGCTGGAGCTTCAGGGCTGCCGCATTGTCCAGACCCTGCTGACCACAGCAGGGCGCGGCACCGGCGGGCCGGTTGGCGTGCAGGTGCTGCGGATGGATCTGCGCGATCTTGACCCGATGACCGGTATCCTGCCGGCCGAGGATACCTCGGCCGGCAATCGTCGCGCCATGCTGATGCCAAGCCAGAATGCCTGGGAAGAGATCCAAGCCGCGGGCGACGTGTTTTCGCGGATGCGCCAGGCGGCCACCGAAGAGGGCGACACCGAAAACCCCAATGCAATCAATGGCGCGCGCACCTTGCGCACGCTGGCCCATCGCCAGTTTTCGGCCGATGCGGCCTCGGGCACCTATGGTGCGGTGATGGCACGCACGCATGTCATGCAGATGCGGGGCGACCGGGGCGCGCTGATTTATCCGTTGATTGCGCCGATGCAGATCACCCTTGCCCCCGACACCGCCGAGGCCGCCCTTGCGGTCATGAATGATCTGCGCGGCGCGAGCTGCGCGCCCGATGATGGCATCGTGCCCGCCCCGGTCGAGGCCGGCACGCAAGACACCGAATAATCAGGGATCAAAGCTCTGCGCGAACTGCGATAAAAGCCGGTTCCAGCCGGAAAATGCGGGGGCCCCATCGCCCGCCACCGCCGCATCCGATGTCAGCCGCAGCCAGCCCTGATCCAGCGTCAGCGTGCCGCCCTCTGCGGCCGCGTTCCAGGCGTCGATGACGCTTTGATCGGCGGGGGGGGCGATGCTGGTAAACCGGATCTGGTCACATCCCGCCCCCTCAAGCGTGCAATCAGGCCCGCTTAGATCCGCCGAATAGGCCGCCGTCCCGGCTTGCCCGAAAATCGTCAATTGCCCGCCCGCATCGCCCAGTTGCGCGGGCCCAAGCAGCATCGCCTGCTCCAGCAGGGCCTGCGGCGTCTGCGACAGGGCGGGTGCCGCGACAAGCATCATAATGGCGGCGGCGGCATGGGTGTTTTTCATCCGACCGGTCCTTCAATTTCAAATCTCAAAATATGCAGCCACAGCGTAGGCGCGCGTCTTGCGATCTGTCAAAAGGAAACGCCCGTCGCGACACGCTCGGCAAAAAAAAGGCACCCGTGATGGGTGCCTTTTTCCGTGTCGATGACCGCTACTGCTTAGCAGCTGTAATACATCTTGTATTCCACCGGGTGGGGTGTGTGCTCATAGGCATAGACCTCGTCCCATTTCAGCTCCAGGTAGCCCTCGATCTGATCCTTGGTAAAGACGCCGCCGGCCAGCAGGAAGTCGTTATCGGCCTCCAGGCTTTCCAGCGCCTCGCGCAGGGATGCGCAAACGGTGGGGATACCGGCCAGTTCCTCGGGCGGCAGATCATAGAGATCCTTGTCCGACGGCTCACCGGGGTGGATTTTGTTGGCGATGCCGTCCAGGCCCGCCATCAACAGCGCCGAGAAGCACAGATAGGGGTTGGCGGCGGGATCGGGGAACCGGGCCTCGACGCGCTTGGCCTTGGGGCTTTCGGCCCACGGAATGCGCACACAGCCCGACCGGTTGCGGGCCGAATAGGCGCGCAGCACGGGCGCTTCAAATCCGGGGATCAGGCGCTTGTAGCTGTTCGTGGACGGGTTGGTGAAGGCATTCAGCGTCTTGGCATGCTTGAGGATGCCACCGATGAAATAGAGCGCCTCATCCGACAGATCGGCGTATTTATCGCCTGCAAAGAGCGGCTTGCCATCCTTCCAGATCGACATGTTCACATGCATGCCGGTGCCATTATCGCCCGAGATGGGCTTGGGCATAAAGGTCGCGGTCTTGCCATAGGCATGGGCCACGTTGTGGATGATGTATTTGTATTTCTGCAATTCGTCGGCCTGCTGGGTCAGGCTGCCGAAGATCAGGCCAAGCTCGTGCTGGCAGGATGCGACCTCGTGGTGATGCTTGTCCACCTTCATGCCGATCCGCTTCATGGTCGACAGCATTTCCGAACGCAGATCCTGCGCCGCATCGGTTGGGTTTACGGGGAAATAGCCGCCCTTGATGCCGGGGCGGTGGCCCATATTGCCCATCTCGTATTCGCTGTCGGAATTCCAAGACGCGTCCTGGGCATCGACCTCGAAGGAGACTTTGTTCATCTCGACCGAGAACCGGACATCGTCAAAGAGGAAAAACTCGGCCTCGGGCCCGAAATAGGAGGTGTCGCCAATGCCCGAGGAGATCAGATAGGCCTCGGCGCGTTCGGCGGTGCCGCGCGGGTCGCGGCCATAGCTTTCGCCGGTATCGGGCTCGACCACGGTGCAATGCAGGCAGAGCGTCTTTTCGGCATAGAACGGGTCGATATAGGCGCTGGTGGTGTCGGGCATCAGCTTCATGTCGGATTCTTCGATCGACTTCCAGCCCGCGATCGACGAGCCGTCGAACATGAAGCCTTCTTCAAGAAAATCCTCGTCGACCAGATCGGCCACAACGGTGACGTGTTGCAGCTTGCCACGCGGGTCGGTGAAGCGGATATCGACGTAATCGATATCCTCGTCGCGGATGAGGTTCAGAACGGTTTCGTTGCTCATGTCCAGTGTTCCTTGGGTTTACATATATCGTGAGGGGCGCATCCGGCCCCGAGTTTCTAAAGCGCGTCTTCGCCGCTTTCGCCGGTCCTGATACGGATGGCCTGTTCAATGGTCGAGACAAAGATCTTGCCGTCGCCGATCTTGTCGGTGCGCGCGGCCTCGACGATGGCCTCGATCGCGCCATCGACCATGTCATCGGACAACACCACCTCGATCTTCACCTTGGGCAGGAAATCGACCACATATTCGGCCCCGCGATAAAGCTCGGTATGGCCCTTTTGACGGCCAAAGCCCTTGACCTCGGTGACGCTGAGGCCCTGAATGCCGATCTCCTGCAGCGCTTCCTTCACCTCGTCGAGCTTGAAGGGTTTGATGATGGCTTCGATCTTTTTCATATGCCCGACTCCCTTAGGCCCGATATCTCGGCCCCGTGACACCACTTTCGCAGGCGGGGGGCAATCAGGTAGCATGGGGTGGGGCGGGTTTGGCGCAGGGAATCCATGCGCGACGCCCAAGAAATGTGCGGAGCGCCCAAAAAACGGGCAGTTTGTGAATAGGGGCTGGGAATGGAGTTGCTGACGGCGGCAGAAATGCGCGCGATCGAGCAGGTCGCGATCAAAAGCGGCGCGGTCACCGGGCTTGAGCTGATGGAGCGCGCGGGCCGGGGCGTGGTAGAGGCGATTTTCGAGGAATGGCCGAAGCTTTCAACGGGGCCGCACCGCGCCGTTGTACTCTGCGGTCCCGGCAATAATGGCGGCGACGGTTATGTAGTGGCGCGGCTCCTGAAGGACAGGGGCTGGGATGTCGAGATCGCCCATTTCGGTGACCCGGACAAGCTGCCGCCCGATGCGCGGGCGAATTACGAGCGCTTGATACAGTCGGGCACGACGCCTTTCCCATTCAGTTTCCGAACAGGCGGCGCAATTTTCGACTCTGAGAGTGACGTTATCGTCGATGCTCTGTTCGGCACCGGACTGACCCGCGGATTGCCGGATGATTTAGGTAAAAGCGTCCAAATTTTCGACAATTACCGCACAATTGACCCTGCCGCCCGCGCCCCCGGGATCGTCGCCGTAGATATCGCTTCGGGTATCTCCTCTGATACCGGCGCAGTGGTTCCCAATGGCCCCCACCAGGATGCGTTTTATGCGGATCTGACGGTCACGTTTCACCGCCGGAAAATCGGCCACACATGTGGGGCAGGGCTTGAAAGATCGGGTCACGTCGTGGTCAAGGATATCGGGCTATGAGCTTCTTCTTTGCGCAAATACTCCCGCCGGAGGCATAAATGTTTCGAGACCCACGCCATATCACCGGCGGACCGGCCATGGCGGACGCGCTCCGCAAATCAGCGGGTTCCCACAAATACACCCACGGGCACGCGCTCATTCTATCGGGTCCGATGGGCCGATCCGGTGCCGCCCGCCTTGCCGCGCGCGGCGCGCTCAGGGTCGGGGCGGGGATGGTGACGGTGGCGGCCCCGGGTTCCGCGATGATGGAATGTGCGACGCAGCTCACAGCAATCATGCTCAGGAAATGTGACGATGCGGAGGGGTTGGCCGTGCTTCTGCAGGATGACCGGATCAACGCGCTCTGCCTTGGGCCGGGACTGGGGCTGGAACGGGCCAAGGCATTGCTGAGCGCGGCCTTGGAACCGGCAAACCCGCGCGCCTTGGTCCTCGATGCCGATGCGCTTTCTGCCTGTGCCGACGCGCCTGAAACCCTCTTTGAAATGCTCCACCCCGCCTGCATCCTCACCCCGCATGAGGGCGAATTCGCGCGGCTTTTTCCCGATCTGGCGAGGAGGCTCCGCGAGGAGCCGACAAGCGGCCCCGCCTGGTCAAAGGTCGAGGCAACCCGCGAGGCCGCAAAACGCGCCGGCTGTGTGGTGCTTTTGAAAGGGCCGGAGACTGTCATTGCCGATGAGAACGGCCGCGCCGCCATCAACTCCGCTACCTATGATCGCGCCGCACCCTGGCTGGCGACCGCTGGGTCGGGCGATGTGCTGGCGGGGATCATCACCGGGCTGCTGGCACGCGGCTTTCCCGCGATGCAGGCCGCGGAAACCGGGGCCTGGCTGCATGTCGAGGCGGCATTGGAATTTGGCCCCGGCCTGATCGCCGAGGATTTGCCCGAGGCGCTGCCGGCCATTTTCAGGCGTCTACTGACACCGGCTCAGCGCTGAAAAGCTCCAGCCCATTGGCATAGATAATATGGGGATGGGCGAAATGCAGGCTCAGCAGGGCATCGGGCCCATCGTCAGTCCAGCGCAGATATTCGCCGTCGACCAGCCGCGACAGCGGCACCCGCGCCGCGGGCGTGCCATAAAGCGCCTGCGCCCGCCAATCGCGGATCAAAACCCGCTGCGCGCCGGGCAGAACCGTATCCTGCGTCGGCTTGCCGCCAAGTGCATCGCCCGTCACGCGCACCATGGGTGTGCCTGCGGGCACCCGATGGCGACGGATATCCAACAGCACCTGCGCACCTGCATCGCGCGTAATCACCCGGTCGCCTGGGTATAGTGCCTCAACCGCCAGCGCGCCGGCGAGCGTATAGATCGTTGTGCCCATCGGCAGGCCCGATCGGCTGAATACGGATGTCGACCCGCCTGAAGCGGGGCCTTGAGGCTGTGACATGAAAACTGTCCTGCTCGGGGTCGGGTCCATTTTGGACCACTTATTGTTGCCAGCAGGTTAACCGATGCCGAAGCAGAGCCCAAGCAATATTTGCATGGCCCGTGCGGGCCCTACGAATTTCCCCCTCGCGTCAGTCCCGTGCCTTTGTTAGAGAGCGCCCAGATGCGGGTGTGGCGGAATTGGTAGACGCACCAGATTTAGGTTCTGGCGCCGCGAGGCGTGGGGGTTCGAGTCCCTTCACCCGCACCAACGCTCCTTTTCGTAGAAAAGGGCCCCCCACCCGAACGACAGACCGGGCGGCAATCGTTCTGCAAGAACGATGAGAGCCTCGACGGTTCCAGGCTTGTCCTCTCATCTGCACCAAGATCATTCGCCACAGAACAATGACACCCGCACGCACCCAGATGGTGCCGGCTCTCTGATTTCAGCGTGCGACCCGCTCTCTGTTCAGATGTTTCGAGACGCATCCAGGGCGCGCGCGGCCGCCATCAGCCAGATCACCATCAACACCAGCGACCCGATGATGTTGTAATTGGCCATCGACAGGCCGAACATCGCCCAAGGGATCTGATCGCAGAGCACGATCGCGCTGCCGCAGGTCGGATCAAGCAGGCCGCAATCGCCGGCGGTCAGGTCGACCCCGCGCGAGGTGCAGGAGGATGGGCCGATCCACCAATGCCGCTCCACCCCGGAATGAAAGAGCGCGAGCCCCGCAGACACCGCCATGGTGAGCGCCCCGGCAAGCGCAAAGATGGTGCGCGGAACCATGAGGCCGAGGGCCGCGATGGCAATGGCGATGGCATGCGGCCAGCGCTGCCATAAACACATCGCGCAAGGGTCGAGCCCGCCGATATACTGAAATCCAAACGCCCCCAGCAGGATCGCCGCCGATCCGGCACCGGCAAGGAAAACAAGCAAACGATAAGTCAGAGTCATATATATTTTACCAGAAAAAATCCGCCGACCAGAAGTATCACGAAAAGGCTGAACATCAAGCCGAGCCGGCGTTCGATGAAATCGCGAATGGGCGTGCCGAATTTCCACAAAAGCGCCGCGACGATGAAAAACCGCAGACCGCGGGCGATGATCGAGGCGGTGATAAATACCGGCAGGCTGAGCCCGGTAAAGCCCGACAGGATGGTGATCACCTTGTAAGGAAACGGCGTGACGCCCGCGATCAGGACCGCCCAGGCCCCCCATTCATTGTAGCGGGCGCTGAAATCGTCGAAATATGCGTCCTTGCCATAAAACTCCAGCACCGGACGGCCGACCGTCTCAAACACGGAATAGCCGATCCAATAGCCAAGCATTCCGCCCAGAACCGACGCGACCATGCAGACAAAGGCAATCAGAAAGGCACGGCTGGGGGCGGCCAGGATCATCGGGATCAAAAGCAGATCGGGCGGGATCGGAAAGACCGAACTTTCCAGAAACGCAACCACCGCCAGCGCAACCAGCGCGTAGCGATGCTCAACCAGGCCAAGCGTCCAGTCGTAAAAGCGGCGGATCATGGCGGTGGCCTCCAAAGCATTCCCCCGCGCGATGCCGGATTTGGGCCCGCCGGTCAAGCCGAAGCCCGGTGACAAACGCGGCAGGTGACAATGACCGACCGTTCGGTTAAAGAATTGAAGGAGATGGAATCAGAGACCACAAAGGCTTTTGAAATTCAGCAACCGGCGCGGCAAGGGGGCAGTGCCAGGCCAATTGGTGGGCTGCAAAACCCCCGTTAGATGCGGATTGCGGATAGCATCGGGGCGAAGAATTCACGCAAAGGCGCAAAAAAACGCTTGGAGACGCGCCTTGCTTTGAGACTACGATGGAATGTCACCAAATTTGGGAGGATAGGCATGACAAAGACCTTTACCACGCTGGCCATGGGGGCGGTGGCGCTGACATTAACGGCAGCCCCCGGCGCAGCACAGGAAGCAGAAGTGACCCTGCGCTGTCAGCATTTCATATCGCCGCTGGGATCGGTGCCGCGCTATTTCATGGAGCCCTGGGCGGAAGCGGTCGAAGAGCAATCGGGCGGGCGCATCAATGTCGAACTTTATCCGGCGATGCAGCTGGGCGGTGCGCCGCCGGCGCTTTATGATCAGATCCGCGATGGCGTGATCGATTGCGGCTGGGCGATCCCGGCCTATACGCCGGGCCGTTTCCCCGAGGCTGAGGCCATGGAGCTGCCCTTCATGACCACGATGAGCGCCGAGGAAAGCAGCCGCGCCGCCTGGCAATTCACCGAGCAATACCTGCGCGATCAGCGCTTTGGCGATGTCCAGCTGATGGCGGTCCATGTGCACGGGCCCGGTGTGATCCACAAGACCGGTGAACCGATCACCTCTCTGGCCGATTTCGAAGGTCTGCAACTGCGCGGGCCCTCGCGTCAGGCCAATGCGTTGCTGGAACGCCTGGGGGCGACGCCCGTCGGCATGCCGGTCCCGGCCTTTCCCGAGGCGCTGAGCCGGGGTGTGGTCGATGGCGGGGTGATCCCGTGGGAGATCGTACCGCCGCTGAGGATCCACGAGCTGGCCGACAGCCACACCGAGATCGGCGGCGACCGGGCGCTTTACAACACCTACTTCATCTGGGCGATGAACCGCGATGTCTATGAGGGTCTGCCCGATGATCTGCGGGCTGTGATCGACGCCAATTCCGGCATCGAGACCTCGGCCCTGGCAGGGCGCGCGATGGATATCGGTGATGTCTCGGGGCGTGAGGTGACGGTGGCCAACGGCAACACGGTCGTGACGCTGTCCGACGAGGTGGTCGCCGAAATGCGTGTCATCGGTGAGGAAGTCACCGCCGCCTGGATCGAGGAGATGAACGGCCTGGGTCTGGACGGGGCACAGATCGTCGAAGATGCCCGCGGCTATATCGCGGCTCAGGAAGCCGGCAACTAAGCAAGGATCGGGCGCGCCGGGTCATGTCCCGGCGCGCCGTTGATCACCGGGGGGGCCGCGCGCGCATGGATCATTCATCGGCTTTGGCGGCCCTGCTGGCACGGGTAGAGGAGACCCGCGACCAGGTGGGCAGTGCCTGGCCTTATCACGCCGATCCCGAGACCGGCCTTTGGGAGACGGTCGAGGATGGCGATTGGTGCGGTGGCCATTGGGTCGAGTGTCTGCGCATTGCCGGGCGGCTTTTGGGCCGGCCCGACCTGACCCAGGAGGCCCGCGACCGCACCGAGGCGCTGCGCCCCAAGCTGGAAAAGGACGACCAGTTTCGCGGCCACCGGTTCTATTATTCCGCAGCACGTCTCTATGCCGAAACCGGCGATCCGGGGCTGCGCACGCTGGCGTTGGCGGCGGCCTATTCGGTGCGCGCCATGGCGATCCCGCAAAACGGCGCGATGCCGATCGGCCACGAAGTGCAGGTGAAATCGACCACGCTGGCCTCGCGCCGCATCGTGGCGGTCGATAATGTGCACCCGAACCTGCGGCTCGATTACTGGGCCGCGGCCGAAACCGGCGACCCGGTATTTCGTGAGGGTGCGATGCGCCATCTCGATGTGACGGCGCGCGACTTCATCCGCCCCGATGGCTCCACCATCGAATTTATCGAATATCATCAAAGTGATGACCGCATATTGCGGCAGTTCACCCTGCTCGGCGTCAGCGACGACAGCTGTTGGAGCCGCGGCCAGGCCTGGGCCATCGCGGGCTATCTGCGCGGCTGGCAGGAATTTGGCGAGACCCGCTATCGCGATGCCGCGCGGCACCTGATGGGCTATTGGCGCGGCCAATGCGGCAGCGATGTTCCGCCCTGGGATTTCGATGACCCGCAAGGCCCGCGCGACAGCTCGGCCAGCGCCATCGTGGTCGAGCAGCTGGCCCGCATGTCGGTGGCGTGCGACAACAGCGAGGCGGTGGAATTTCTCGATGCGCTGGACCCAATGCTGGAGGCGCTTTGTGGTCATCTCAGGCCCACCGGCCGCCTGGTCGATGGCTGTTTCAACCAGCCGCGCCAATTTGCCAACCACTCCGAGCTGATCTGGGGCAGCGCTTACCTGTTGATGGCGCTAAGCTATCTGGAAGAAGGCCGGGTGATTTGCTGAAAAGGGGTGCCAGATGACCGTGATTATTGCCGGAGGCGGCATCGGCGGGCTCAGCCTGGGGTTGAGCCTGCATCAGCTGGGGCTGCATTTCCACATTGTCGAGGCGGTAAGCCATGTCAAACCGCTGGGCGTCGGCATCAACCTGCAACCCCATGCGGTGCGCGAGCTTTTTGAGCTGGGGCTTGAGGGCAGCCTGGATGGCATAGGCCTCAGGACCGAGGAGGTGGCCTATTTCTCGACCCGGGGGCAGCTGATCTGGTCCGAACCGCGCGGACTTGAGGCGGGCTATCGCTGGCCGCAATATTCGATCCACCGGGGTGAGCTGCAATTTCTGCTTTATCGCGAGCTGCTGGCGCGGTGCGGCGCGGGCGTGATCACCACCGGCGCGGCGCTAACCGGTTGGCACGAGGATGCCCATGGCGTCGTGGTGCAGCTGGAAAACCGCAAGACCGGCGCGCCGCTGGAGGATCTGCACGGGCAGGTTCTGGTCGGGGCCGATGGCATCAATTCGACGGTGCGCGCGGCGCTTTACCCCGATGAGGGCGGGGCCAGATGGCGCGGCACCATGATGTGGCGCGGCGTGACCCGGGCGCAGGGGTTCCTTTCGGGGCGCAGCATGGCGATGGCGGGCACGGGCGCGCGCAAATTCGTCTGCTATCCCATTCAGGATCTGGGGTCGGGCGGCGAACAGCGTATCAACTGGATCGCCGATCTGGCGCTGCCGCCTGATTACCCATGGGACAGGCAGGATTGGAACCGCGAGGGCCATCTGCATGATTTCGCGCCGCAATTTGCCGATTGGAAATTCGACTGGCTGGATATTCCGGGCCTGATTGCGGCGGCCGAAGGGATCTGGGAATATCCGATGGTCGATCGCGACCCGCTGCCCAGATGGAGCCATGGCCGCGTAACGCTGTTGGGCGATGCGGCCCATGCCATGTATCCGATCGGATCGAACGGGGCGACGCAGGCCATCATTGATGCCCGCGTTCTGGCGCGCGAACTGGACCGGGGCCAGGGTGGCACCGCGCTCGCGGCCTATGATGCCGACCGGCGTGAGGCGGTGAACCGGCTGGTTATGCTGAACCGGGGCGACGGGCCCGACAAGGTGCTGGACGAGGTGGCGGCGCGCGCCCCCGACGGGTTCGACGATATCGCCGATGTGATGAGCGCGCGCGAGCTGGCTGATATTGCTCAGAGCTATAAGGCTGTGGCGGGCTTTGATGTGGACAAGCTCAATGCCCGCGCGCCGTTGATTGATTCGGTAAGGCTGAAGGGGCGGGAAAACCGATGAGTGTGGCACCCCAGATGGAGCGGGCAGTAGGCCGGGTCATTGAAAAATGCGCCCGCTGGCTGGCCTATGGCGGCGGCATCGTGTTGGCGGGGGTCGCGGTGATGGTGGTGCTGTCGGTGATCGGGCGGGCGCTGGATGGGGTCGGGCTGAGGCCGATCCGCGGCGATTACGAGCTGGTGCAGACCGGCGTGGCGATTTCGGTTTTCGCCTTTCTGCCCTGGTGCCAGTATAATCGCGGCCATGTCAGCGTCGATATTCTGATCACCCAGTTTTCGCCGCGCGGCCAGGCGTTTTTCGGCCTGATCGGCGATACCCTGATTGCGCTGGCGGCTTTTGTCATCGCCTGGCGGATCTGGATCGGGTTCGGGGAGAAATTCCCCTTTGGCGGTGACGGTCTGCGCGCAGCGCTGGATATGGGATCGCGGCCGTTTTTTCCCGAAACCACCTATGAGCTGGCGATCCCGATGTGGATCCCCTATGGGCTGGCCTTTCTGTTTTCGGCCCTCTTCCTTCTGACCGCGCTTTATACGATCTGGCGATCGTTGAACTGGACGCTTAAGGGCCGGGAGCATCTGATATGACCGGGCTGGAGCTTGCCATCGCGGCCTTTGCCCTGATGCTCATTGCGATCTTTTTCCGGGTGCCGATCGGTGTGGCCATGGGCGTGACCGGGTTTATCGGCACCTGGATCGTTTTAGGCCGGCCCAATGCGCCGCTTTCCCTGATGAAATCGCTGACCTATGAGACATTTTCCAGCTATTCGCTGTCGATCGTGCCGCTTTTCTTGCTGATGGGGCAGTTTGCCACCAAATCGGGCATGTCGGCGGCCTTGTTCAAGGCGGCCTCGGATTGGCTGGGCCACCGGCGCGGCGGCGTGGCCATGGCCGCGGTCGGGGCCTGTGCCGGGTTTGGCGCGGTTTGCGGATCGTCTTTGGCCACGGCCTCAACGATGGGGCAGGTGGCCCTGCCCGAGATGCGCAAACGCGGCTATGCCGACAGCCTGAGCACCGGGGTTCTGGCGGCGGGCGGCACGCTTGGCATCCTCATCCCGCCGTCGATCATCCTGGTGATCTACGCCATCCTGGCCGAACAGAATATCGTTAAGATGTTCATCGCGGCATTGGTGCCGGGCATCCTGGCGGCCCTTGGCTATATGCTGACGGTGGCAATCTATTGCTGGTTTCGCCCCGAGGCGGGCCCGGCGCTGGAGCGGGTTCCGATGGGCGAACGGATCCGCGATCTGGGCCGGATCTGGCCGGTGGTGGTGATCTTCGGGCTGGTGATGGGCGGTATCGCGGGTGATTGGAACTGGACCCAGGACGGGGTGCAGGCGCTATTCACGCCGACCGAAGGCGCGGCTGTGGGCGCGGTGGCGACCGGCATTTACGGCGTGTTTTCAGGCGGGCTGACCTGGCGGGGATTTCTCGATTCGGTTCTCTCGGCGGCCAGTTCCACCGCGATGATCTTTTTCATCGTTCTGGGCGCGCATCTCTTTAATTCCTTCCTGGCGTTCACCCAGGCCCCGCAGCAATTGGCCGATTGGATCAGCGGCCAGGGCTTTGCGCCGCTTCTGATCCTGACGATCATGCTGGTGACCTATCTGATCTTTGGCTGCGTGATGGATTCGCTCAGCATGATCCTGCTGACGATCCCGATCTTCTTTCCCATCGTGCAGGCGCTGGACTGGAATATCCTGGGCTATGCAATGACGCAGGAACAGGCGGCGATCTGGTTCGGGATCCTGGCGCTGATTGTGGTCGAGGTCGGATTGATCACGCCACCGGTGGGCATCAACCTTTTCATCATCAATTCGATGGCGCGCGATATTCCGATTGCCAGAACCTATGCCGGGGTGGCCCCTTTCGTGGCCTCGGATCTGATCCGGGTCGTGGTGCTGGTGGCCTTTCCGGGCATCACGCTCTGGCTGGTGGGTGTGTTGTTCTGAGAACGGATATTGACGGCGCGGGACGGGCGGATTAGACCGGCCCCCGCGTTGCCCGAGTGGCGGAATTGGTAGACGCAGCGGATTCAAAATCCGCCGCCGCAAGGCTTGCCGGTTCGAGTCCGGCCTCGGGTACCATATGGTTTTAAAGCGGCCAGCAGACCGCGCCGCAGAGGCGCTGCCGCGCCAATCCCTGGCGGCGGTCTCCGCAATTGCCAAATCGCCCTTGCACGCATGGCCCGCCACGCATAGAAGACCGCAAATTCGGACATTGCGGGGCAGGGGCCCCGCCCAGGTTATATAGGGAATGCCATGCAGGTTTCTGAAACGCTGAACGACGGCCTCAAGCGCGGCTATGAGATCACCATCACCGGTGCCGAGCTGGCCGCGAAAGTGGACGAAAAGCTGGTCGAGGCGCAGCCCGAGATCGAGATGAAGGGCTTTCGCAAGGGCAAGGTGCCGATGGCGCTGTTGAAAAAGCAGTTCGGCCCGCGCCTGATCGGCGAAGCAATGCAGGAAAGCGTCGATGGCGCGATGCAGAGCCATCTGGAAGAAAGCGGCGACCGCCCGGCGATGCAGCCCGAGGTCAAGATGGTCAATGAGGATTGGAAAGAGGGCGACGATGTCGTCGTGGCGATGTCCTACGAGGCGCTGCCCGAGATCCCGGACGTTGAATTCAAGAGCTTTACCCTGGAAAAGCTGGTCGTCACGCCCGCCGAGGATGATGTTGCCGAAGCAATGACCAACCTGGCCGCATCGGCGCAGAACTTTGAAGCCAAGGACGGCGCGGCCGTCGATGGCGATCAGGTCGTGATCGATTTCCTGGGCAAGGTCGATGGCGAACCCTTCGAGGGCGGTGCCGCCGAGGATTACCCGCTGACGCTGGGCTCCAACAGCTTCATCCCCGGTTTCGAAGAGCAGCTGGTCGGCTGCGCGGCCGGCGATGAGAAAGATGTCGAGCTGTCGTTCCCCGAGGAATACGGGGCCGAGCATCTGGCCGGCAAGGCCGCGGTGTTTGAATGCAAGATCAAGGAAGTGAAGGCCCCCGCGGCGGCCGAGCTGAATGACGAGCTGGCCAAGCAGTTCGGGGCCGAAAGCCTTGACGCCCTGCGCGGCCAAATCGAGGATCGTCTGAAATCCGAATATTCCGACGCTGCGCGCGCGGTGATGAAACGCGGCCTGCTGGATCAGCTGGACGCGGCGGTCAGCTTCGATCTGCCGCCGTCGCTGGTCGATGCCGAGGCAGGCCAGATTGCGCATCAGCTGTGGCACGAGGAAAACCCTGAGGTCGAAGGCCATGACCACGCCGAAGTGGAGCCGACCGACGAGCACAAGACCCTGGCCGAACGCCGCGTGCGTCTGGGTCTCTTGCTGGCTGAGCTGGGTCAGAAAAACGACGTGCAGGTCAGCGATGCCGAGATGACCCAGGCGATCATGAACCAGGCCCGGCAATATCCCGGCCAGGAACGTGAGTTCTTCGAGTTCATCCAGAAAAACCAGGCCGCGCAACAACAGCTGCGGGCCCCGCTCTTTGAAGACAAGGTTGTCGATTTCGTCTTTGAGATGGCTGAGATCACCGACAAGGACGTCTCGAAAGAGGATCTGCAAAAGGCGATTGAGGCATTGGACGACGCCTGAGCCACGCCACTACGCAGCAAGAATTCGAGGGGCCGCACATCCAGTGCGGCCCCTTTTTCGATTTGACGTGCGTGCTTGGTGCATAATCTTTTTCCGTCAGGCGCGTTTTTTTTGCTAGGTTCTAGCGCTGGAAGGTTGTTATCCTTTCGCAAAGACCAAGATGCCGGGGCGGCTGCCCCAATATTTTTTTTGAACCTTTAGCGCCGGTTAAAGAACACACCAGAACGATGGCCTAAACATGTGCCATGTCCAACGCGTCGACAGCGCACGCCGCCAAATGATCACCCCGCGGGCGGCGGGCCGGATCGCGCAGGACCAGATCGGGGCCGAAACTGGCACCGGCTTGTGGGCCGGACAAACCTGGGAGGGATTTGACATGTCTGATTATTTGTCTGCGGTCCCGAACGCTCTTGCGCGCGCTGCGGCGGCTGCCTGGGCTGGCGCGAAGGTGGCTTTGCTGTCTCCGGGCCCATGGCGGGCCGGTGACGTGGCGACGCTGGCGGCCCTTGATGCCGCTGCTGTCCGGGTGCGGCCGTGTTCACCCGCGATACGCTCCGCCCGCCATGGCGGCCTTGCACGAAAGGAATGGGATTAGAGAATAGCAGGGGCGGCCAGATGGCTGCCACTGCTCCACGGCCCCTGGGGAACGGGACGGGGCCGAGCCGGTCGAAAAACGATCATGAGCGATCGGCGCATTGGGACGAAGTTAAGTCATGATCTCAACCAATTATTGTGGAGGACCCCCCCCGTGAGATATTTAGCAATGGCCATATTCGGCCTCTTCGCATCGGTCTCGGTAGCGCTAGCCTGTCCGGATTACAGCCAGACCGGCGCGACCTACAACTATACGGGCGATCAGCTTTACAGCCCGCAATCCTTCAGCGTCGTGGCCGGTGGCCAGAATGAGCTGCGCAATTGCGGGTTCAACAACCCCGGCTATGCAACAACAGCGCCGGATTTCTCGTTCTACCTGAGCGGGATGGACCCCTATTACCTGGTCGCCGACGTGGTCAGCGCCTGCGATTCTGTGCTGCTGGTGAACACGGCCAACACCACGTGGCTGTTTGACGATGACAGCAATGGTAACCTGGATCCGCGCCTTGAGATCCGCGGTGCGCAGAACCTGAACGGGCGCGTCGATATATGGATCGGCAGCTATAACGGCAGCTATTGCGATGCGACGCTGAACATGGAGACCTGGTATGCCCAGGCCCCCGCCCCAGCCCCTGCGCCGCTGCCGACGCCGGCCCCGGCCCCGCTGCCGGCTCCGTTGCCGGTTGCTGCCTGCCCCAGCTATGACGTGCCGGGGCAATCCTATAATGCCTCCGGTCAGGAGCTTTATACGCCGCGCGCCTTCCCGGTGACGGCAACAGGTGGTGCCGAGTTGCGCAATTGCGGGTTCTCGAACCCGGGCTATGCCTCGCAGGTGCCGCAATATTCGTTCTATCTGAACGGTATGGACCCCTACTATCTGGTGGCCGATGTGGCCAGCGGCTGCGATTCCGTGCTGTTGGTGAACACGGCCAATGCCACCTGGCTGTTTGACGATGACAGCAATGGCAACCTGGATCCGCGCCTTGAGATCCGCGGTGCGCAGAACCTGAACGGGCGCGTCGATATATGGGTCGGTACCTATGGCAACTCGACCTGTCAGGGTACGCTCAACCTGGAGACCTTCCTGGCGCAGGCACCGGCCCCCTTGCCGACGCCGCAACCCCTGCCGCAACCCCTGCCGACACCAGCCCCCGCAGGCGGGTGCCCGACATGGAACGTGCCGGGTCAGACCTTCAACCTCACCGGTCAGCAGCTCTATAGCCCGCAGCGCTATCAGGTGCAGGCCGGCGGTTCGGCCGCGTTGAACAGTTGCCCGGTGGACGGCGTTGGCTATGTCTATCAAGTGCCGCAATACTCGTTCAACCTGTCTGGTATGGACGGCTATGGTCGGCTTGAGATCGAAGTCGAGAGCCAGTGCGATCCGACCTTGTTGGTCAACACGCCCGATACCACGTGGTATTTCGACGATGATGGCAATGGCAGCCTGCAGCCGCTTCTGAACCTGCCCTCGGGGCCTGCGATGAACGGCCGCCTGGATGTCTGGGTCGGCACCTATAACGGCGCGGCCTGTCCGGCCACGCTGGAGCTTGAGACCTGGTATAACTAAGGCCTGTTGCTTCTGAGCCAGAGAAAGGGCCGCCCAAATTGGGGCGGCCCTTTTTTCGTGGCGCAATGCGCCGGGTTCGTCGCCAAGGCGCGGCAGGCGGGTGGCGTTTGGCCGCGCGCCCGCCCGCGGTGGGCCAATGCGCAGGAAACGGGTCGCGGGCGCGCGTGACCCGGCATAGCCCGTCAGAGCAAACCCCTCTATGGAGCCGCCCGATATGACGCGCCCCCGGATATCCGCCATGGACCTGACATCGGCGATCATGCTGCTCCTGCTGGCCGTGGTCTGGGGCGGGACGTTCTTTTTCGCCGAGATCGCCCTGCGTCAGGTGCCGCCCCTGACGATTGTGCTGCACCGGGTCGTCTGGGCGGTGCCCATCCTGGTGCTGATCCTGCGCCGCAAGGGCATGGCGGTTCCGCGGTCCTGGCGGGTCTGGGGGGCGTATCTGGTGATGGGGGCGCTGAACAATGCGCTGCCCTTCTCGCTGATCTTTTGGGGCCAGACCCAGATCGAGGGTGGCCTGGCCGCGATCCTGAACGCTACCACGGCGCTCTTTGGTGCGGTTGTTGCGGGGCTTTTGTTGCGGGATGAGCCGTTGACGGGACGCAAACTGGCCGGGGCGGGGTTGGGCCTGTTGGGGGTGGCATTCATCATGGGGCCGGATGCGTTGACCTCTTTCAACCCGGGAAATCTGGCGCAGCTGGCCGTTCTGGCGGCGACGCTGTCTTATGCGCTGGCAGGTGTCTGGGGGCGGGTGGCACTGTCGGGCCAGCCGCCGCTGATGAATGCCTGCGGCATGTTGGTGGGCAGCACGGTGTTGATGATCCCGGTGGCACTATGGGTGGATGGCCTGCCGCGGCTGCAGCTTTCGCTGGAGGTTTGGGCGGCCCTTCTGGCGATGGCGGTCTTGTCCACGGCGCTGGCTTATCTGCTGTATTTTGCCATCCTTCGGCGTGCCGGCGCGGCGAACCTGTTGCTGGTCACGTTGCTGATCCCACCGGTCGCAATCGCGTTGGGGGTGTTCTTTCTGAGTGAGCAGATGCCGCCCGGCGCATGGGTGGGCTTTGCCATTATCACGGCGGGGTTTGCGGTGACGGATGGGCGGTTGTGGGCAGGCCTGCGCAGGGGGGCGTTTATCCGAGGCTCTGGCGGGCGGTAACGGGCCGCGCCAGGTAGCCAGGGCCGGGGTGACCGGCTGATCTGCATCAGAAAACTCGACTCAAAGCCTCTTGGTCGCCTATGATTCGACATACGGGCCCGCGCCACCTGCGCAAAAGGGTCGGTAGCCCCGCCGTTATTGTGCGGACCGCCAGTGGGTCAAAGAGTTGATTTTTTCTTTGAACCAATGCGCAAAACGGGGGGACGTATAGGAGTATGTGGCTATACACTATTTTAGTGTAGACATGACACCAACAGGGGGTTATAGTCCTCTGGCATGATAAAAATGGAGATTACGATGCGCACCCTAATTGCTTCTTTTGTTGTTCTTTTGTCCCTTTCCGCCGCCGCCATGGCTTGTCCGCAGATCACGCAGGGCCGGGCGTCTTATTCCGTAACAGGCCAGGATCTTTACAGCCCCAACAGCTATAGCGTGACCGCTGGCGGCAACCAGAACCTGCGTAATTGCGGGTTCAGCAACTCCGGCTATGTGATTTCGCAGCCTGATTTCTCGTTCTACACCTCGGGCATGCAGCCCTATGGCCGGCTGGAGATCGAAGTGACACAGGCCTCCTGCGACACTGTTCTGCTGGTGAACTCGGCCAATGCGTCGTGGTTCTTCGACGATGACAGCGCCGGCAACCTGCGCCCCCGCGTCAACCTTTACGGCACCGGACATCACCAGGGCCGCATCGACGTCTGGGTCGGCACTTATGGCAGCCAGACATGTGGCGCGACGCTGGAAATGGAAACCTGGTATAACTGATCCCGGCTACGCCGCTTGATCCAGGAAAGGCCGCCCGGTTTCGGGCGGCCTTTTTCATATGCGAGCGCGAGGACAACAGGAAAAACCCATGAAAGCTCAGGCCTGTAAAGTTCTCCAAAAATAGTGTTGCAATGACACGAAAGATATTCGTAAAGTGGCGCTGCATGATCAAAATGGAGATATCAATGCGCGTTCTTTTCGCTTCTTTTTTCGTCCTTCTGTCACTGTCGGCGGCGGCCCTTGCCTGTCCCGATTTCAGTCAGACCGGCGCGACCTACACCTTGACCGGACAACAGCTTTATACCCCCCAGGATTACCCCGTAACTGCCGGTGGCAACAATTCCCTGACCGATTGCGGGTTCAGCAATACCGGCTACGTGATTTCGGCCCCGGATTTTTCGTTCAACCTGTCGGGCACGGGGGCCTATGACCGGCTCGAGATCGAAGTGACGGCGTCCGATTGCGACACAGTGTTGTTGGTCAATTCGGCCGATGCGACCTGGTTCTTCGATGACGACACCAATGGCAACCGCCCGGTTGTGAACCTCTATGGCACATCCAATACCGAAGGCCGGGTCGATGTCTGGGTCGGCACCTATGGCAGCTCGACCTGCCCTGCGACCCTGCAGATGGAAACTTGGTGAGCGTGCCCGGCTAACGACAGGCCCGACATCAAAACGCCCGCGCCTTGGGTAAGGCGCGGGCGTCTCTGTCCCCCGTAAAGGGATCGTTCGGATCAGGCTTCTTCTTCGTCCGAGCCTTCTTCCGCAGGCGCTTCGGAGACAGCCTCGGCCAGATCGTCGTCATCGGAGGCGGCAGCCCCGATATCGTCGAACAGCTCAGCGATCTCGAACTCGGCCTCGGCCTCGGCCTCGGCGGCAAGCTCCTGAATGGATTTGCCGGAGGCCTGCAATTCGGCCTCTTCGGGCGAGCGCGCCACGTTGAGCGCGATATCGACCTCAACCTCGGGATGCAGGATCACATGCACCGTGTGCAGGCCCAGATCCTTGATCGGACGCGACAGGGCAACCTGTTTCTTGTCCAGGGTAAAGCCCTCGGCGGTGGCGGCGTCAGCCGCGTCACGGGTCGTGACCGAGCCGTAAAGCGCGCCGGCATCGGATGCCGAACGGATCACGACGAACTGCTGACCGGCCAGTTTGGCCCCGAGAGCATCCGCTTCGGATTTGGTCTCCAGATTATGCGCTTCAAGCTGCGCTTTCTGGTTCTCAAAGGCCTTCAGGTTGGTGTCATTCGCGCGCAGAGCTTTTTTCTGCGGCAGCAGGAAATTGCGGGCATAGCCCTCCTTGACGGAGACGACTTCGCCCATCTGGCCCAGTTTGGCCACGCGTTCCAGAAGGATAACGTCCATGGGTCAGATTCCTTATTTGACGGCGTAGGGCAGGAGCGCCAGGAACCGCGCGCGTTTGATCGCACGGGCCAGCGCGCGCTGGTTTTTTGCCCCAACGGCGGTGATACGGGAGGGCACGATCTTGCCACGCTCAGAGATGTAGCGTTGCAGCAGACGGGTGTCCTTGTAGTCGATTTTCGGCGCATTCTGGCCCGCGAACGGGTCGGTCTTGCGGCGGCGGAAAAACGGTTTTGCGGCCATCGGTATGATCCTTCCCTGACTTAGCGGCGCTCGCGACGGGTGTCGCGTTCATCACGTTTCTGCATCTGGGCCGAGGGCCCCTCGGCATGTTCATCGACCTTGATGGTCAGAACGCGCATCACGTCATCATGCAGGCGCATCAGGCGCTCCATCTCCTGCACGGCGGGCGAAGGCGCGTCGGTGCGGATATAGGCGTAATGACCCTTGCGGTTCTTGTTGATCTTATAGGCCATCGTCTTGATGCCCCAGTATTCGTGGTCAACGACGGTGCCGCCATTGTCCGACAAAACGGTGCCAAAATGTTCGATAAGGCCTTCTGCTTGCGTGTTGGACAAGTCCTGACGCGCAATCATCACATGCTCATAAAGAGGCATGGGTGTCTCCAGTCATTTTCTCTGGCGTGTTTCAAAGGCCGGGGCTGATCCTCTGCCCCCCGACCACGAGAGACCACACCGGTGCAAGTCGCATCGGCAGAGGAAGCCCGCCTTATAGCCAAATCGCCGGCGAGAGCAAGCGCAATTGCAGCCCCCGCCTCGCCCGTCCACCAGGGCCGAATCGCCCGGCCCGGGCGGCAAGCTCCGCCGCCCCGGACGCGCCCGGCAGACTATCCGATTGGTGTGGTAAAAAAAAGATTTACAGTAGAATGATTTGCCGGTGCCTGCTACGGATAGATGACGCTACGTCAGTTGGTCGGTGACGCTGGATTATGCGCTGTGTCGCAGAAGTGCTAGACTGGCAGTGGAACCGAGGAGAGGGGGACAAGGTGGCAAAGGCACTGACGTGGAAACGTTTGCGCAGGCTGGCCGCCGAGCTTGCCCTGCCTGGAATCTCCGAGGCCGAACTGCGCTGCGGTCCCTGTCTGCTGGCCCATGGTGAGCTGTGGACCTGGTGGGATGAAAAGGAGCATGCCCTTGGGCTGCGCCTGCCCCCCGGCGAACGCCCCTTTCTGATTGCCGCGTCCCCGGAGGTGTTTTTCGTCACCAAGCCGATCATGCGCTTCAATCAGGTGATGGTCCGGCCCGATCGGGTCAGCCGGCGTTGGGTGCAGGGGCATCTGTTGTTGAGCTGGCGGGCGCTGGCCCCTCGATATTTCAAAGACCTCTTTCCGGGCGAAGGCCCGCCGGTGCCCAAGTTCACGCTCACCTGACGCATCGACCCCGACATGGCCCCGTCGCGGAGCGGCTTGGCAATTGCGAAATCGCGCAGCATGGGCTAGCCCGGTAGCATAACAAGCGCCAAATGCCACAAGGGGACGCCGACAATCATGACCAGAGCATTTCTATTTCCGGGCCAGGGGGCCCAGACCATCGGCATGGGGCAGGCCCTGGCGCAGGAATACCCGGCGGCACAGGCCGTTTTCGACGCGGTCGATGACGCGCTAGATGAAAAGCTCTCGGCGCTGATCTGGCAGGGGGATCAGGCCGACCTGACCCTGACAGAAAACGCGCAGCCGGCCCTGATGGCGACCTCGCTCGCGGTCATGGCGGCGCTGCAGGCCGAAGGTGTCACGGTCGAGGCGGCGAGTTTCGTCGCGGGCCATTCCCTGGGCGAATATTCGGCACTTTGCGCGGCTGGCGCGCTTAGCCTGGAAGATACCGCGCGCTTGTTGCGGGTGCGTGGCCGGGCCATGCAGCAGGCGGTGCCGGTCGGCGAGGGCGCGATGGCGGCTCTCTTGGGGCTGGATTTCGCAACCGCACAGCAGGTGGCCGAAGCCGCGGGCCACGGGCTGGTCTGTTCGGCTGCCAATGATAATGACCCGGGCCAGGTGGTGGTTTCGGGGCACCGCGAAGCCGTGGAACGCGCCGTAGAGATCGCCAAGGGGCAGGGGGCCAAGCGGGCGCTGCTCTTGCCGGTGTCGGCGCCGTTCCATTGCGAATTGATGGAGCCCGCAGCCGAGGCCATGGCCGAAGCGCTGAGCCATATCGATATCGCCGCGCCGACAGTGCCCGTGGTGGTCAATGTGGGCGCGGTCGCCGAGAGCTCGCCGATGATCATTCGCAACAGTCTGGTCCAGCAGGTCACCGGGTCGGTGCGCTGGCGTGAAAGCGTGATGTGGATGGTGGCAAACGGGGTGACCGAAACCTGGGAGATCGGGGCCGGAAAGGCGCTGACAGGTATGGTGCGCCGGATCGACAAATCGCTAAGCTATCGGACGGTCGGCACGCCCGACGAGGTGCGCGCCGCGGCTGAGGCTGTTGCGGCAAGCTGAGAGGCCGGGTGCGACCAGGATTTTTGCAGGAAAAATCTTGAAAATTTCTTGTGGAAGAAATTTCCCCGCGCCCGATATTGGTGTCTGGGGATCAGGAAGAGGACGGATATGTTTGATTTGACGGGAAAAAACGCGCTGGTCACCGGCGCGTCTGGGGGCATCGGGGCGGAAATTGCGCGTGTTCTGCATGGCGCAGGTGCCACCGTGGGCCTTTCGGGGACGCGGGTGGATCCGTTGCAGGCGCTGGCGGGTGAACTGGGCGACCGCGCCCATGTGCTGCCCTGCAATCTGAGCGACGCAGAGGCGGTTCAGGCCCTGCCCAAGGCAGCCGCCGAGGCGATGGGGTCGGTTGATGTTCTGGTCAATAATGCGGGCATCACACGCGACAACCTCTTCATGCGGATGTCGGATGAGGAATGGGCCAGCGTGCTTGAGGTCAACCTGACCTCGACCATGCGGCTCTGCCGTGGCGTGTTGCGCGGCATGATGAAGGCGCGCTGGGGTAGGATCGTCAATATCAGCTCGGTCGTGGGGGCGACGGGCAATCCCGGTCAGGGCAATTACGCGGCCTCCAAGGCGGGCATGATTGGCATGTCGAAATCACTGGCCTATGAGGTCGCCTCGCGCGGCATCACGGTGAATGCGGTGGCCCCCGGCTTCATCGAAACGGCGATGACCGACAAGCTGACCGAGGATCAGAAGGACAAGATCCTGACCCAGATCCCGGCCGGCCGCATGGGCAGCCCGGCCGAGATTGCGGCGGCGGTGCTCTATCTGGCAGCCCCCGAGGCGGCCTATGTCACCGGCACCACGCTGCATGTGAACGGCGGCATGGCGATGATCTGATGGTCTCGATCCGGCAGCGGCTGTGCAACGGGCTGGCGCGAGCGGTGCAAAAGCCGCTTCTGATGCTACCGCTGCCACAGCCTTTGGCGCGGTTGGCCTTTGATCTCAATGCGCGGATCCTGTATCGGACGCCGCGCGATATGGTGCTGGAGCCCGCAGAGATGGGCGGCGTGCCCTGCACCTGGATTTCACGCGCCCGGCAAACGCCCTCGACCGATGTGATGCTCTATCTGCATGGCGGCGGGTTTGTCCTGGGATCGCTGCGCAGCCATCGCCATCTGGTGGCGCATCTGGCGGCGAAAACGGGGCAGAGGGCGCTCTTTGTGCGATATCGCCTGGCCCCTGAGCACCCCTTTCCGGCCGCCTGCGATGATGCCTTGGCGGTTTACCGCGGCCTGTTGGCGGCTGGTCACGATCCGGCCCGCATCACGTTGGCGGGCGACAGCGCGGGGGGCTGCCTGGCGCTGGTTTTGTTGCAGGATATCGCGCGGGCGGGGCTGCCATCGCCACGCGCGGCGGCGCTGATCTCACCCATCACGGATCTGACCGGATCGAGCGCGTCGCTTGTGCAAAACCGCTGGCGCGACCCGATTCTGCCGCTGTCCTGGGGGCGGCGCGCGATTGCCGCTTATCTGGCGGGGCAAGACCCCTGCAACCCGCGTATATCGCCGCTCTGGGGTGATCTGTCGGGCCTGCCGCCGATCTTTGTGCAGGTTTGTGAGAGCGAGATCCTGCGCGATGACGGGCAACGTTTGGTGGCCGCAATCACCGAATCTGGCGGGCAGGCGGAACTGCGCGTCTGGCGCGACGTGCCGCATGTCTGGCACCTGATGTGCGGTCGCGTGCCCGAGGCGGATGCGGGCGTCGATGAAGTGGCGGCGTTCTTGACCCGGTCCTCAGGGATGGCCGGCGCATCGGGACACGCCAACGCCCCATAACGGTGCCTGACCTCACCGGCAGCAATGCATCGATTGATGGCGAGCCGTGACCGCCGTTTCCAGACCTGTCTTGGCATCGTCAGGCTGCCCTGGGTTGATCCGGCACCGGCCATCGCACCGATCGAAGGCGTGTCCGCAGCCTTTCGGCAGGCACATCGAGCGCGATGCCAATCAACGGCACGCCAGCGCGCTTGAGCGCGATGTCGATCAATTGCCTGTCAGCCTTCGCCTCCGGGCTATCTGCGGGGCCGATCATCAAGGCAAGATCGAGCTGCCCGGCATAGGAAAACACGCCGAAATCCAGCGCTGTGCTTGCCATGGCCCGTTCCACGGCCTGGTCGGCTGCGTTGCCAGCCGGGTCGGCGCGAATGCGCAACGCGCGCGACAATGCGATGTCGGGCAGAACGCGTTGCGCCCGGCCCAGGCATTCGACCGCATCCTCGAGACGCTCCAGCAGGTCGGCACGCGCCGGGTCAATGACGGGCACGCAGTCAATCGCGACCTGAGCCAGGTGCCCGGCCGGGATCGGCGGCGCAAGCCCCGTACCCGCCTGCGGCACAGGCGTCTGGGGCGGATATTTCCGCTCTGTCCCGCGTCGGCCGGTGTCGACGGCAAGGACAATGATGGCCAGCAGACCGGTGGCATAGGCGATCGCCAGATAGGGGCCCGCGGGGTTGGAGAATGTCGCGGCAATCAGAAATTCAACCGGATCGATCATGACCTTAGCCTTTCGTCGCAGAAGGCCGGGCGGGATTGGGCCCATGCGGCCGGGCGCGTCCGTCATCGAAGATCATGATAGCTCTGAAATGATGCGATTTCGTTAAGCTGCGGCTCGGCGCGCAAGTGCCCAAGCTGGTGAAAATCGGTGCCATGCCCCGTTGCCTTCGCAGGGATTTGTGCTATAGGCGGCGCAGTTTTGCCGGGGGGCGCTCTTGCGTCAGACGGTAGCGGGGCTTTAATGAAGCGCCATGACACCGCCGACATCGGCACATTGAAAAACGAAGCGCCCCCGGTTCGGGGGTATGCTTTCGCAAAATTGAATGAGGATCGTAAAGATGAGCGATATCGCAGACCGCGTAAAGAAAATCGTTGTCGAGCACCTGAGCGTCGAGGAAGATAAAGTGGCCGAAAACGCCTCGTTCATCGAC
>Ga0316207_10000939_pt1 | contig 40178 bp, 42 predicted proteins | sample 6weekpyrite_MG_FD_204943 | JGI IMG/M metagenome (GOLD analysis project Ga0316207, IMG submission 204943) | Microbial mat bacterial communities from mineral coupon in-situ incubated in ocean water Damariscotta River, Maine, United States -... | ecosystem: Environmental > Aquatic > Marine >... | reverse complement strand
CTAACAAGCGACTGTGATTAAAATCAACCCTCAAATCTAAATAATTAAGTCATATGTTCATTCCAGTTTTTACCATCCCGTATCATTGCATTTAAAATAATAATCATTTTTCGAATACATGCTGTTAAAGCTACTTTCTTATGCTTACCTTCAGCGACAAGTCGTTGATAAAACTTTTTAATCACGGGATTGTGTTGAATCGAGGTGAGCATCGACATATATAACATTGTTCTCACCGTTGCGCGACCGCCGCGTATGCGGCGTTTTCCTCTGAGTTTTCCGCTGTCGCGATTGTAAGGTGCCACCCCGGTTAACGCTGCAATTTGTTTGTTCGTGAGAGAGCCGAGTTCAGGTAAGTCACCGAGTAAGGTATTCACCACCACAGGACCAATACCAGGGACACTTAAAAGTCGTTCACGTTTTTCACGCCACGCTTCATTGTCTTCAACCAACACATTGAGTTGCTTGTCGATTTTTTCGAGTTGTTTTTGACAATGTTTTAAGTGCCGCTGAATATCACCGCGTAAAAACGTGGGCATAATTTGAAGACGGTTCTTTTCCATCGTCATCATTTCAATGAGTTGACGCCGACGAACAAGAAAGTCTTTAATTTTAATGACTTGTTTTGTTTTATGCTGACGGACAGGCGGTTTAATAACCGCCGCATACATGGCAATGACACGACAATCTATTTCATCGGTTTTTGCCAGTTGGCCAATGGCACCGGCATAACGACGAATAAGAATGGGGTTGCTGATAATGATGGGTAACTTTTTATCTATTGCCATCTCAACGAGGGCATGCTCATATCGTCCGGTGGCTTCACAGACAATGCGTTCCACCTGATAACGCTTTAATCGATTCAACGCATCACGGATCCCTTGTTGATTATTACTTACACAAAAATGCCGTTGACGTTCATGGATATAAATATCCAGTTGAGCTTTACCTACATCAATGCCGACATTAATTGTTTTAATTTCTTTATGTATTATTGTCATTGTTTCTCATCCTTGCTACATTCGAGCTCTAGGCCCATTCGACTGTTCGAGTTTAAAAATGAATCAGTGTGACGCCACTTGCTTGTTAACGGACTCTGCTTACGCAGGTACCGGCGCTCAACCGGGCTGCCACACTGATAACCTGTTTGACCCAGGTTATGGGCCTGACTTTATCAAATTATGTATTGGAATGAATCATACAAGGCGATCAAGTCAAGGTCGTCGCAAAGCGGCGCCCCTTAGTTATCGTTAGCCTCTATGAAAAAGAATCTTATTTTATTGCTTGCTCTTGTACCAAATGTAAATTACTTTAATAAATACGATGAACTTTAAATTAACAAATAGCTTTTACGATAAATTACTTTTACAGGCACATGAAAGCCCAAGAAAACGTAGTCACTATAATCTTCATAAAGAATTAACTGAGCCAGTGCAAAGATTATGTATTGCTCTGGTTAAGGGTACGTATGTCCGTCCTCATTACCATCCGCAATCTAACAAATGGGAATTAATGTTGGTATTAAGGGGAGCTGTGAGTTTAGTAATTTTTGATAATGAAGGGAAAGTGTTAGAAAAGCTTTTACTAAGTCAGGGGGATGAGTTAAGTGGAATTGAATTAGAGCCTAATACGTGGCATACAGTCTGCCCACTCACTGATGAAGCCGTTATATTGGAAGTAAAAGAAGGCCCGTTTACTCCCACAAAAGAGAGTGATTTTGCAGTATGGGCACCTGCAGAAGGTGATGAGAAAGTAGTAGCATTTCTTAACTGGCAGGAAGGAGCAAATACAGGTGATAGTTATCATCTGTAGCTACTTTATATATAACAAAATACCCATTGAGCTGTAGAATGAATGTGCTGTTTAACTAATACATAAGTAGCTATGAAAATAAGAGAAGCAAATATAGAGGATGCAGAAAATATTAAAAATGTGCATCTTCAGGCTTTTGATGAATCAGAGGCTCAGATAGTATCTGATCTTGCAGCCAACCTTTTAAAAAACGACGGTCCTGTTAAAGCACTTTCTCTTGTTGCCATGGAGAATAATGAAATAGTTGGTCATGTCGCTTTTAGCCCAGTGTTTCTTGAAAGCACGAATGAACACTTTGCTTATATTCTAGCTCCATTAGCAGTGTCTCCAAAACTTCAGAATAAAAATATTGGTTCATCATTGGTTGAGTTTGGCTTAGATGCCATTTCTAATTTAGGAACATTTATTGTATTTGTTTATGGTGACCCTCAATACTATTCCAGGTTTGGTTTTAAAACAGAGTCTGCCGATAAGTTTGTTCCACCGTATACTCTACAGTTCTCTGAAGGCTGGCAAGTTATGCAATTAAATGTCAATAGTCTGCCTGATGGGGGTAAAATAACATGTGTTGATGCTCTTAATAATCTTGAACTTTGGTAGTTGTTGCTAGTAAGTTATTTTAAATGGAGCTTTACAAGGCGTTATGAACTTTGAATCACAGTTGGTTTGTGATTGGTAAACGCACTAAAATAGAGCTCGCTTGAATTTTTTGAGTATGGCTTGCACTATTTTAGGTTGTAAAAATGCACTGATAAAAAACATAAGGCTCCAAATAACAGGCTTTGGTGATAAATTTGGCCTGTCTTGCAATTCGTGCACAATAATTGCAATGAATAGTTAAAAGCTTAACTTAATTTTTATATCATTAGCATGCGTTTTACAAATAAAACAGAATCAATCAGCCAGGCATTAATTAATAAGATGCAATTGCCTGCAGACTTTCAGCAGATTGTTGAATCAGTTTATTTACCGTTATGTGCGGGTATTCTGGATAAGAAATCGGGAAATCCACTTTTTATTAGTATTAACGGTGCGCAGGGCACTGGCAAATCAACTCTTACTCATTTCCTTAAGCACCTGATTGAAGCTGAATCGGGTTATTCAGTTGTTGAAATTTCTCTCGATGACTTTTACTCGACGCGTTCTGATAGAGAGCGCCTGGCAAAATCCATTCATCCACTTCTATCTACGCGTGGTGTGCCCGGCACACACGACGTTCAACTTATGGAAAAATCTCTCTCCATGCTTCTTGACGGGCATGCCTGTATTATTCCACGTTTTAATAAAGCAGTGGATGATCGCCATCGTGAAGAGCAATGGACTTCATGTCACAAAAACACCGATATTATTTTATTTGAAGGTTGGTGTAATCATAGCCCTACCCAGTCTGCAGAGGAACTTGTTGAGCCAATAAATGAGCTTGAATCAGCCGATGATCCCGAAGGTGTCTGGAGAGATTTTGCTAATGAGCAATTAAAAGATTATCACACAAAAATATTCAATCATGCTGATATGAGCATTATGCTCAAGGCTCCTGACTTTGAAAAGATTTATGAATGGAGAAGCTTACAGGAAGAAAAATTAAAGCATAATACACATGCCAGTGATCAGTCTCATATCATGTCAGATGATAAATTAAAACGTTTTATACAACATTACGAAAGAATTACACGGCATACTCTCGAACATTTACCTGCTACTGCCGATATCGTTATACCTGTTGCTGAAGATCATTCGATAGAAAAGTTAATTAATCGCCATGAATAGTAAAAAGAAGCTGAAATGGATGGTGATTACCGATCTGGATGGTACTTTGCTTAATCATCATGACTATTCCGTACAGAATGCTTTACCTGCTATTAACAAACTGCGTGAAAGGGGTATACCTGTTATTTTTAATACCAGTAAAACATTCAGTGAGAGTGTCAGTCTGCAAAAGCAACTTGATATACAGGCACCGTTTATTGTCGAAAATGGCTCCTGTGTTTATTTGCCTAAAGCACATTATCCAGAAATGAGCTCTGTGGAGACGATCTCTTCACGCGATCAGTTCTGGGAAATAATCCTGGGTAAATCTCATTCTGCCATCAGTGAAGTTTTAAAGACTATCAATACATCTGCTTCAAGCTATCAATTATTATCTGATTGTAGTGTTGATGAAGCTTCTATATTAACAGGTTTAACGACTAAACAGGCAGAACAGGCTATTTCACGAGAGTTTAGTGAACCGCTTATATGGAAGCAGGGAGATGAAGCCTTAAAGGTTTTTAAAAAACAGCTTAAAGAACATAACTTGAATACGTTGCAGGGTGGCCGTTTTTTGCATGTGTTGGGTACATGCGATAAGGGGCTGGCTACAAGTAAACTAAAAGATACTATAACGACAGATGACACACTAATTAAAACTATTATATTAGGTGATAGTGCGAATGATGCCGCCATGCTTGATGTGGCAGACATTTCCGTCATGGTTAACTCACCCTCAAATCGGTCATTACAACAAATCGTTACTGCGGATATTAATACTAAGCAACAGGCGCCAGATGGTTGGACAGAAGGTATTGATGCAGCACTAAATAAAATTAAGGAATTAATATGAGTGATTTTTTTCAAAATGGTCGTATATCGACTTTACACAATTTATCGACCAGAACATTAGAAGAAATGGAAAGTGAATTAAAGTATTTTTCCAACATCCGGCCAATGGGGTTAATTCTTCCTTCGCTTTATTCAGAGCTTGAACGGCCCGCATTAACAACTATTGTTAGTGAATTAAAAAAGGTTGAATATTTAAGCCAAATTGTTATCGGTATTGACCAGGCATCACGTGATGAGTTTAAACATGCACTTGAATTTTTTTCTGAGCTGCCACAGCAACATGATCTGCTCTGGAATGATGGGCCTAATTTGTTGGCAATTGATGAGTTACTGCGTGAAAAAGGTTTAGCGCCTACTGAGTTAGGTAAGGGGCGTAATGTCTGGTATTGCATGGGTTATATGCTTGCTAAACGTAATACTCAAGCTGTTGCGTTACATGACTGTGATATTATCACTTACAAGCGAAGCATGTTAGCGCACTTACTTTATCCGGTAGCTAATCCTCAATTTAAATATCAGTTCTGTAAAGGTTATTATCCACGTATTGCTGATAATTCTATGAATGGCCGTGCATCACGTTTACTTGTCACGCCTTTGGTTCGCGCACTCAGCCAGCAAATTGGTGCACATAAATATTTAGATTTTCTTGATAGTTTCCGTTACCCACTGGCAGGTGAGTTTTCTATGCGTCACGATGTAATGGAAAGTCTAAGGATGCCGACGGACTGGGGACTGGAAGTGGGTATTTTGATGGAGATGCGAAAAAATTACGCAACCAGCCATTTATGTCAGGTGGATATTGCAGAAAACTATGATCATAAACATCAGAATTTATCATCAGAAGATAAGCAAAAGGGCTTGTCTAAAATGTCGATAGAAATCAGTAAGGCAATCTTTAAAAAGCTAGCCACTGATGGTATTAATTTTACTGAGGAAAGTTTAAGAACGACAAAAGCGACTTATTATCGTATCGCTCTGGATTTAATAGATAGTTATCAGAATGATGCAATCTTTAATGGCCTGGACTATGAAACGCATGAAGAAGAGATGATGGTTGAGATGTTTGCCGAGAACATTAAGCATGCAGGTCAAGTTTTCCTTGAAGATACTGACAAAGCGCCCTTTATTCCCAGTTGGAACCGTATTTCCAGTGCTATTCCGGATATTTTTACACGTTTACTTGATGCCGTAGAGAAAGACAGGAAAGAACTTTCATGAGTTTAAGTGATCATTTATTGAGTTTAGAAGAATTGAAAACTCGTATTATCGATCATTTATCAAAAGTGTATCCTGAGATTAGTCATGCAGAGCTATGCGACGAAATTGTAAAAATAATGGATTATGAGAATATATTTCATGAAGCTAAGCAGCATTGCAACCTGTGGACAGAAAATGATGTTGTTACTATCACATATGGCGACAGTGTAAAGAAAGATAATGAACTTCCCTTAGATACGTTACATCATTTTGTTAATTATTACCTGGCGAATATTTCCAGTACTATTCATATACTTCCATTTTACCCTTACAGCTCAGACGATGGTTTTTCTGTAATTAATTATTCAGAAATTAATCAATCGCTGGGTGGATGGGAAAATATTAATAAAATCGCAGCTGATTTTTCTTTAATGGCAGATCTGGTTATCAACCATTGTTCGAGCCGAAGTTTATGGTTTGATAATTATAAGCAGAATAAACACCCTGGTGCTGATTACTTTATTGAAGTTGAACCTGAAGCCGATCTGAGTCAGGTTGTCAGGCCACGTACGTCTCCGTTGCTTAGAGAGACTGAAACATTAGATGGAAAAAAGCATGTATGGTGTACGTTTAGCCATGATCAAGTTGATCTTAATTTTGAAAATCCAAAGGTATTACTGGAATTTGTAAAAATAATAAAACTTTATCTGGATAATGGTGTTAGCCTATTCAGATTAGATGCAGTTGCTTTTTTATGGAAAAAGATTGGTACGCCATGTATTAATCTTATAGAAACACACGAAATTATACGCTTACTGCGTTTGCTCATTGAGCATAATAACCCAAATGCTATCGTTATAACCGAAACTAATATACCTAATAAGGAAAACCTTTCGTATTTTGGTAATGCTAATGAAGCGCACCTTATTTACAATTTTACTTTACCACCACTTATTTTATATACGATGCTATCGGGTAAGTCGGATCTATTGAAACAATGGATGATGAGTATGCCACCGGCACAAAATGGTACTTCGTATTTTAATTTTATAGCCACACACGATGGTATTGGCCTTCGACCTGTAGAAGGAATTTTAGAAGATAAAACAGTTGATGAAATTGCTGAGTTGATGCAACAGTTTGGTGGTGATGTGTCATGGCGAGCCATGCCTGATGGTGGGCATCGACCTTATGAATTGAATATCAGCCTTATTGACGCAATGAAAGGCACTTTTAAAGGTGAGGATTGTTACCAGTTAAATCGCTTCGTGTGTGCTCATGCAATTATGATAGCACTTGAAGGTATTCCGGCATTTTATATACATAGTTTATTTGCGACCCATAACGATCATCAAAAAATGGAGCTGACTTCTAATAAGCGGGCGATTAACCGACATAACTGGGACTATGATGAATTAACGACTTTGCTTGATTCGCACGGTACTATTCACCATAAAGTCTTTACGAAACTTAAAGAAATTATTAGTACAAGAACACATCAGAAAGCCTTTCATCCAAATGCAACACAGTTCACTTTACATTTTGAGCAGTCATTGTTTGCTTTCTGGAGGCAAAGCCAGGATCGTACGCAGAGCATATTCTGTATCTATAATGTAACCGATCAAAGTCAAACCGTGGCGTTAAAAGATATTAACCTGATTGAAATAGAGGACTGGAAAGATCTGATCACAGGCCATAGTTACGAGGATCCTCGTGAGAGTATTATATTAGAACCTTATGATTTCGTCTGGATAAGCAATAAGTAATATATACTGTAATTTACCAGCTAATAATACTTAAGCTCTTATTATGTATTGTTGAAGCAATCGATATGTAATACATTATTGTCATATGGTGTGGTTTAATTCAGGACGAGTAGCATAAATGATCAGGCTTACAGTAAACGGAAGATCTGTCGAGGTAAATGAAGATTCGACCTTGCTTGATGCTGCCAGGGAAGCCGGTGTACATATTCCTACGCTTTGTTTTCATCCTCGCTTACCATCACATGCTGTATGTCGTATGTGCCTTGTGGATGTTAAGGGGCAAGCCCGTCCTCAGCCAGCCTGTAAAACAAAAGCAAATGATGGAGATATAGTCGAGACGGATACCGTGGAGCTGCTTGAATTTCGCAAAACCAATGCACAATGGTTATTGGCTCGTCACCCAAACGATTGTATACGTTGTGAAGTTAATGGTGCATGCAAGTTACAGGATTTTGTCAGTGAGTATCAACTGGAAGATAAATGGGAAAAGGTTCCTATGGGCTCGCCAGAGCATCCGGAACATATTCTAACTGACCACACATCACCGAGTATCTGGCGCGATCTTTCAAAGTGTATTGAATGTGGTTTATGTGTCGAGGCGTGTGGCGATTCGGGTCAGCAACAACACGTTATCGGGTTTGCCGGACGTGGAACCGAGCGTTTACCTGTTACTGTGTTTGATCATTCATTGACTAACACGCAATGCATTTCCTGTGGCCAATGTACATTAGTATGCCCCGTGGGTGCGTTGATTGAAACGCCACATTGGCACGATGTGCTTCATACCCTTGATGCACATCGACGTGTTTCTGCGGTACAGATTGCACCGGCATCGCGTATTGCGATTAGTGAAGAGTTTGGTATGAAGCCCGGTACGGTCAGCACGGGAAGAATGATCAATGCCCTAAGAGAATTGGGTTTTGACTACGTCTTTGATACTAATTTTGGTGCTGACTTAACAATTATGGAAGAGGGTACAGAGTTTCTGGCACGGTTAAAGGAGCAAAAAAATTTACCGCTGTTTACTTCATGCTGCCCGGGTTGGGTGAACTGGATTGAAATTAATCGACCTGATATTTTGCCGTACTTAAGCACAACAAAATCGCCTCAGCAAATGCATGGCGCACTCACCAAGCGCAGTGCTTTTGCCCATTCACTGGGAAAAGAATTTGCAGAAGGTATTGTAGAACCATATGTTGTCAGTGTTATGCCTTGCACGGCTAAAAAAGATGAGGCAGTTCGGCCTGGTTTATCTGGTGATTTAGATCATGTGCTTACCACACGTGAATTTGCCAGAATGATTAAAGCACGTGGTATTGCATTTAATGCGTTATCGGAAGATGGTGAATTCGATAATCCGTTGGGAGAAAGCACCGGTGCTGGGCAGATTTTTGGTGCTTCAGGTGGTGTAATGGAAGCGATTGTTCGTACCGCATCGCATCTTATTGGCAAAGAAGATTCGTTGCCATTGGAATGGCACCAATTGCGTGGTGTTAGTAAAGGGATTAAATCAGCGGAAATTCCCGGTATCGGTAAAGTCGCAATCTGTAATGGGATTGCCACTGCACAACGTATGTTAGAAACTGAAAATTGGCGAGATGAGTATGTTGCCATTGAAGTGATGGCCTGTGTTGGCGGTTGTCTGGGTGGTGGTGGCGAACCTAAGTCTGAAGACCCAAATGTTTTAGAAAAACGTATGCGGGCTATTTATGGTATCGATAAAAATGTACCACGACGTCGCTCCTATGAAAATCAGGATATTCAAAAATTATATAAAACAGAGTTAGAACAACCTAATTCAGCCCAGGCACATGAATTACTTCATACAAGTTATGCTGCACGCAATTCTGATAGATTGCTTTTAATGCGTTTTCTTGACTGTGTGGATCAACGCAATGGTAGTGCTGCAGCAAAATTGTTCCACCCGGATGCTCTCTGGTCAACCGCCTCTCCTTTTGGAGATATTCAAGGTAGCAAAAATATTGAGGTATTCATTAATACTAAATTACCGCCACGTAAGTATGGCCCAGCTTATGCCAGGCATAGAATGGAAAACTCCGCAGATGTTGATGATCTTACGGTATTAACACCTTTGGGTGAACGATGCAGGTTTATGATGGAAGTTGAAATTTTACAAGAGGGTAGTGAATCAAGGATGGTAATTAAAAAGCTTGTGAGAGAAGTTCTTTAGTTATTAAACGGCATTTAAAATAGACAGTAAAATGATATTAGAAGTTGCAATACTCGATGTAATAAAGGGTAAGGAAAAAGAATTTGAGAGAGCATTTTTGCAGGCTCAGGATATTATTTCCAGGATGAATGGTTATGTATCGCACCAACTTCAACAATGTATTGAAAAGAATAACCGTTATATACTTCTGGTTAACTGGGAAAAGTTAGAAGATCATACTATTGGATTTAGAGAATCAAAAGAATATCAGGAGTGGCGTAATTTATTGCATCATTTTTACGAGCCATTCCCAGAGGTTGAACATTATAAGAATATATTTTAACAAAGGAGAAATATGTAATGTTTATTGTGTTACTTAAATTTTCAGAAAATAAAGCACAAGCGGGTGAGTTAATGGATGCGCATAACGAATGGATTAAAAATGGTTTTGATGAGGGTGTTTTTTTACTTGTGGGTGGTCTGCAACCCAGTTTAGGTGGAGGTATTGTTACACATAATACATCAAAGGAAGAACTTGAATCGAGAGTGAATGATGATCCATTTGTGAAAAATAATGTTGTCACGGCAGAGATTTTGGAAATATCGCCTGCAAAGGCAGATGAGCGGTTACAATTTTTAGTTAATTGATATATTTCATATTAATGGAATAATCCAGGGAAGATAAAATGGCTTTAACCTTAATCATTGGTAATAAAAACTATTCGTCATGGTCGCTTCGGCCATGGGTTTTTATGCGACATTATCAGTTGGAATTCAGTGAAAAACGAATAGCGCTATTCACAGATACAACAGACGAGGCGCTTTCCCAATATAATTCAGATTTCAAGGTGCCGGTGCTAAAAGATGATCAGAGATTAGCGTGGGACTCGTTAGCTATTCTGGAATATCTGTCTGAAACATATCTTAATGATCGGGGATGGCCGAATGATCTGGATGCGCGTGCTTTAGCAAGGTCGATCAGTAGTGAAATGCACTCAAGTTTTAGTAATGTCAGAAATGAATTGCCAATGAACTGTCGTAAATATTTTCAGAATATCAGGCTATCAGCTGATGCCGGGCGGGAAGTCGAACGTATAAAGTCACTATGGCGAAAATCCCGGATGGAATTTGGTCAGAATGGTGAGTGGCTATTTGGAGAGTATTCCATTGCAGATGCCATGTTTGCGCCTATTGCACTTCGTTTTAATGGTTACAACATTTCACTTGATGGTGTGGAGAAAGACTATGTACAAAGCGTTTTAAATCAACCGTGTATTATTGAATGGATTGAAGCTGGCAAGCAGGAAAAAGAAGTTATCGAGCAGGATGAAATTGAAACATAGTTTATTTTTAATAATATAAATTCAGGAGCGAATAAATGGAAGATCAAAACCCAAGTATTGTTTCTCATTTATCTATTGGTACAAATCACTTTGACAAGGCTGTTATTTTTTATGACAAAGTATTAGCGACACTTGGTTGTAAACAATTAATGAACTACCCGGGTGCTGTAGCATATGGAAAAGAGTACCCGGAATTTTGGGTACAAATTCCTATTGATGGTAAGCCTGCGACAGTTGGCAACGGTTCACACATTGGTTTTATTGCTAACTCAGAAGAGCAGGTACATGCATTTTTTGATGCGGCGATCAGTGAGGGTGGCACGGATGATGGTGCTCCCGGCCCAAGACCTGATTATGGTGAGCAATATTATGGTTGCTTTATCAGAGATCTGGATGGGAACAAGATAGAAGCCACTTATTGGAAAGAATAAATTAATCATATCTGATTTTTAAGACGCTACTATTTGGTTATTTGCAAATGTTAGAACTATACGGGCAATGTACATGCAGTGAGATTAAATTTAAATTCTCAACTGATGTGGCTGTGGCATATCAATGTCATTGTTCGATATGCAGAAGGTCATCTGGAACAGCTTATAGTACAACGATTATGGCTGCTGAAAAGGATTTTATCTGGTTGAGTGGAGAATCCTTCTTATCATCATATTCAAAGTCAAATGGTTACAGTATTAATTTTTGCCGCCATTGTGGTAGTCCTGTGCCAAATAAATTCAGAGACTATCCTTTATACAGCGTGCCGGTTGGCAGTTTGGATGATTCTGTTGAGGTTAAAGTGGTTACTCAAATTTATATGGATTCAAAAGCACAATGGGATAAGGATAATCTGGCGGGTCAACAATTTTCAGAAATGCCATCACTCGATGAAATGTTAGCGTTATTGCATGTTTGAAATTCGCAAGGCAACAATAGATGACTATAAAGGTATATGTCGTCTTATTACTACTAAAGAAGAATTATTTCTTATCTACCCAAAAGGGACGTTCCCTTTTACGATTGATCAATTGGAAGATATAGCCGGGCAAAGAAAATCGCTTACTGTTATGTTTGATGGGGAACAGGTTATAGGCTTTGCAAACCTGTATGATTATAAACGGGGAGAATTTGCCTTTATTGGGAATGTTGTGATTGCCCAAAAGTATCGAGGTAAGGGCATGGGTAAAAGGCTTGTTTCACATATGTTGGAAGTGGCGCAAACTGAATATGCCTTGCCTGAGATCAGGATTTCTGTGTTTAGTGATAATGCTAGAGCGTTATTGCTTTATTCCAGTTTTGGTTTTTCCCCTTATGCAATAGAAGAAAGAGTTAATCCGGCTGAACAACGAGTCGCGCTTATACACCTAAGTAAAAAAATAAGATAATTTGTTAAATTTTTTATTTTCGTTACCGATATATTAAGGTGCATTCAAAATTAATATAAGGTGATGTTAATGAAGTATAAACGGTTATTAATGGGGTTATTGTTTAGCTCTTTTTCATTTTCAGGATATTGCGGTGACGTTGTTTCAGATGTGCCAGACGAACCCGACAAGTCTGCTAAGTTTACTTTCTATCTGCATGGTTCGGCTGAAGAATCAGACGGCGCATCAGAAAAATATGAGATGGCTGTAGAAGCCGTTGCAAGTGGTTCAGATATCGTTATATCTGAGGTACGTGGTGATACGGATCCTAATCAGTATGCTCAAAAACTTAATAAGCAAGTTAATACACTCTTATCTAAAGGTGTACCAGCGAAAAATATCACCATAAGTGGTTTTTCCAAAGGTGCTATTATTACCCTGGCCGCTGCTGGTATTATCAATAATTCTGACATTAATTATGCGTTGTTAGCTGGTTGCTCAGAAGATTTAAATGATAAGTATAGTGTTAACCCCAATATTGCCGTAGGCAGAATGCTTTCGATTTATGACTCTGAAGATGAAAAATTTGGATCATGTGATGGCGTCATCAAAGTTTCTGATAAACTTAAGTTTGAAGAAGTGGAACTGGATTCTGGGAAAGGCCATAAAGTATTCCGTATCCCAAAAGAAAAATTTATCGAACAATGGCGTGATCCTTTGCTTGAGTGGATGGATAATTAACTTGTTCTGCCTTGCCTGTCATTTACGTTTCAGGACAAGTATCATAAATTATTATAAATAGATTCCCGCTCAGACCAGGCTGCCTTCTCTCGTTCCACGATTCACCTTGTCGGCGGGAATGACATGAGTGTGATGTATTTCAACTGAAATACTAATAGAATTTATTCTTTGCCTACTGCTCTATAGGTAAGCCGGCTAACTTCCATTCTGGAAAGCCGTCCTGTAATCGTCTCGCTTTTAAACCTTTATTTCTTAATTTTTCCACGGCATCAAAGGCCAGTATGCAATGTGGGCCGCGACAATAGGCCACAATTTCCTGTTGTGAGTCGATTTGTTCCAAATGCTTTTCAAGTTCACTGATGGGAACACTGATGGCACCGGGTACATGACCTGCTGCATATTCTTCTTTTGGGCGTACATCTAGAACAGTGACCAAACCTTGCTGGACACGGTCGAGTAACTCTTCACGTGGAATGGGTTCGAGCTCGTCTTTTACTGTGAGGTAATTTTTTACCAGTTTATCGACTTCAGCAATATGCCGTTCGGCTACATCTCGGATTGTATCGAGCAGTGAGACTACGTCATCACCACTTAGTTGGTAGTATACTCTTAGACCTTCTTTATGGCTGGTAACGAGCCCCGCCTGCCTTAAATGCTGCAAATGCTGCGATGTATTTGCCACTGTCAGGCCGGAAATACTGGCTAGCTCTTCAACGCTTCGTTGACCCTGGGCAATAAATTCCAGTAATTCCAGTCGGTTAGCATTGCCTAAGGCCTTGCCGATACGAGCGAACTGACTGAATAGCTCATGTTTAAAGTTGATTGACATTTAACCAATATCCGATATTATACTATTCAAGTAATTAATTGAATAGTATATTGATTGTTATTCTATTATAGCTGTCATAATGTTTTTTACCAATCAGGCCGAAAAGGTTTTATATGAATATTGATTCTTTTGTTCTGCAGTATGAAAAAGAGATCCGTTTGTGTTTCTTCTTTGGCATGCTGGCATTTATAGGTCTGTGGGAATTGTTTGCTCCACGTCGTGCTTTAACCGTTTCGAAAACGGTGCGCTGGTTGAATAATCTCGGGTTGGTGTTTTTTAACTCGATAATATTAAGGCTGGTCTTTCCTGTTGCGGCTATTGGTGTCGCTTCAATTGCTCAACAAAACGGTTGGGGATTATTCAACAATATTGAAATTTCTATTGGCCTTGCTGCGATATTGTCGGTTGTGATCATGGACTTTGTTATTTATGTGCAGCATGTCATGGTTCATGCTATTCCAATGTTATGGCGTTTGCACCGTGTGCATCATGCTGACCCGGATTATGATGTGACAACTGGTTCGCGCTTCCATACGCTTGAAATTATCCTTTCGATGGGAATAAAGTTTTGCACCATCGTGTTGCTTGGCCCGCCTGTATTTGCAGTGATTATTTTCGAAATTATTTTAAATGCAACAGCAATGTTTAATCATGGCAATATCCGGTTACCAGAAAATATTGATAAAGTATTGCGTTTGTTTTTAGTTACGCCTGATATGCATCGTGTGCATCACTCTACTGAAGATGATGAGTGTAATAGTAATTTTGGTTTTAGCTTACCCTGGTGGGACCGTCTGTTTGGAACTTATCGTGACCAGCCACGTGGTGGGCACGAAGGTATGACAATAGGGATTCGAAAGTTTAATGAGGTTAAACAGGTTTCCTGGATAAGTGGCATGCTTACTTTGCCATTTAAAGGTGGTATGAGTGGTTATACTATCAATCGTCGTCAATGGGATGATGGGGAAGAAAAGGACTAACCGCTAAATGAAAAAGCTATTGCAGTTTTCAGTTTTTATATTGCTTATTGCAGGCATTGCTCTGTCGATTGTTTACCGAGAGTATATTAGTGCCGACGCATTAGAAGCATGGGTATATGATTCAGGCACAGCAGGCCCACTTGTGTTTATGGCAATTTATATTGTTGGAACTATTTTCTTTTTGCCGGGTTCAGTTTTAACACTGGCAGGCGGAGCATTGTTTGGACCAGTGTGGGGAACCTTTTATAACTTAACCGGTGCAACCATTGGTGCGATTATATCTTTTATTGCCGCACGCTATTTGGCTCATGACTGGGTGGAGAAAAAAACAGGTGGTCGCCTTAAGTCATTAAAGCAAGGTGTTGAATCCGAAGGCTGGAAGTTTGTTGCCTTTGTTCGGCTTGTACCATTATTTCCATTTAACTTATTAAATTATGCATTGGGCTTAACCAAAATCAAATTAAGCCATTATTCACTAGCGACGTACATTTTTATGTTACCCGGAGCAATTGCGTATACCTATTTAGGTTATGTTGGCAGAGAAGCTGTTGCGGGTGATGAAGCTATCATCCAGAAAGTAATGTTGGCAATTGCGCTGTTGGCTATTGTTAGTTTCTTGCCCAGTTTAATCGGTAAGCTTAGAGCTAAACCAATGATCGGCGTCGACGATTTAAAACAAAAGATAGATAATAACGAAGATCTTTTATTACTTGATGTACGTAGCGAACAGGATTATGTCGGCGAACAAGGCCATATAGCAGGTTCTGTGTTAATACCATTAGAAGAGTTATCGGCCCGCATTGATGAGCTATCAGATTATACTGAAAAAACGGTAGCGATTATCTGCCGCACGGACAGACGATCAGCTAAAGCAAGCCAGATTTTAGCTAAAAACGGTTTTGCAGATGTGCATGTAGTAAAGCAGGGAATGACAGACTGGAATAAAAAAGGTTATAAAACCAGTTAAGGTTGAGAATTATGTGGGCAATTAACAGAAACAAATTGTGTTTCATATTCCCCATTTTTATTGGCTTCAATTTTTAACGCTGTCAGTTTTCCTCCCCAGACACAGCCGGTATCGGTTGCAAAAACAGTTGGAGTAACACTTAAACTCTCGGGTTGATTAAAATAGCCAAGTGTTGACCAGTGGCCAAAAATAATTTTTTTTTTCCTGCTGACGCGATCAGGTAAATTGTACCATGGGATTAACTTGTCGCTTTGCGAGCCGGGTACGCCGTTTTCTTCAAAATCTAGCTTACCATTTGGGTAGCAGTAACGCATGCGAGTAAAGCTGTTGCAGATAAAGCGTAGTCTATCCCAGCCCTCTAAATCATCAGACCATTTAGATGGTTTATTGCCATACATATGTTTTAAGAACTTAAGATACTTATCACTTCTCAAAATATCTTCTAACTCATTTGCATATTGTTTTGCCTGTTTAAATTTCCATAAAGGGTAAATGCCGGCATGAACAACAGTAAATTTGGTTTGTTTATCATGAAAAAGAAGAGGTTGCTGTCTTAGCCAGTTGATTAGTTCATCGCAATCGTCTGCTTTTAATATTTTTTTTATGCTTTTGTCATTATTCTTTTTTAAGCCGTGATAAATAGCAAGTAGGTGCAGGTCGTGGTTACCTAACACGGTTTGTGCGGATTGACCGAGTTCTTTAACAAAACGAAGTGTGCTGAGGGAGTCCGGGCCACGATTAACAAGGTCACCAACAAACCAGAGTTTGTCAGTTTGTGGGTTAAAGTTAACTTTATCAAGAAGGTTTAAAAGATCTTCGTGACAGCCCTGAATATCACCAATTGCGTAAATTGTCATAAGGTGTTTAGTGTTTAATATAAAAACGTTATTATGCGTTAAAAGTTAATATCAATGAAGGGAATTATAGTTTATGTATGCTGTTATTTTTAGGGCAGATATTAAAGAGATAACTCAACAGTATATTAATCAAGCAAAACATTTGCGTGAACTTGCAAAAGAAAAGTATGGTTGCTCTGAATTTACCTGTGTCACGGAAGGTAAAACAGGAAATAGCTATTTCTTATTGGCAGGATTTAGAACAAATTAAAAGATGGAAACAGGATCCTGAGCACATAAAGGCTCAGGATCGAGGCAAGTCAGAATACTACAACAGTTATCAGGTTCAGGTTGTTGAAGTATTACGTGAATATAAAAGCTAGCTTCCTTCCATTTCCAGGTCAGCAGCGACGGCTTCCAGACCTGCTTTAGCACATTTTTCATCAGTTTCGCCGGATGGCGCACCACTGACACCAATGCCACCCATAATTGTTCCACCAATATTAATTGGTATACCGCCAGCACTAATTACAATAGGGTCGATTTTGGCAACCTGAAATGGTTTGGTAAAACGGCCTTCGAGAGTAGAGAGAGCTGCATTAAAGGCTAAAGCGGTATGTGCTTTTTTCTTACTTATTTCAATCGTGATATCCATAGCTAATACGTCACGTAACATCACCTGGGGATGACCACCACGATCAACAACGGTTACACCAATTTGGACACCTTCTTTACGGCACTGAGCAATAGCAGCTTGTGCAATACGCATGGCCGTTTCAAGCTTTAGTCGCTTAATATTGACTGTCATAGCTTCGTCAGCGGAAGAAAATTGGGGGAGTAGAGCCAGACATATAAAGGCTGTGATCGATTTTATAATTGAGTGGTGCATGTGCATTTCCTCTATTTTGGGCTGATTATTCGGTATTGTGTTTATTACTATAGCGAGTTGTTAGTTTGGTGGGCAATGTGTTTTTGCACATTAAATGAGGGCAGGGATTTTATTGGGGTGGGGAAATCGATATATTACAATTATTTCGCCTCGCGCTAACGGACTTTGTTAATATTTTTTTATTTCACATCTCGCTGCGCGAGCTGCGGCCTTACATTTGAATGCGGGCTCTCGCGCCCGCGAGCGAGGTACTTTTCTTTGCTTGTGCTAAAGAAAAGTACCCAAAAGAAAGCACACCCCTCGTCGTAACAGCATTTTATTGTTTATGTTAATGCTCAGGACATTTTGCGACAGGCCGTCCTGGCCTGTTCGCAAAAGCTCGTACTTCCCTGTACTCGCCCTGCGGTGCCACTTGCGCTTTAACAACACAATAAAAATACGACGAAATGGGAATTTCCACTCATAAGAACAGAGGTTTAAGTTTCTTTTGCTTTTCAATCCCGTTAGCCGAGCTGAGTTGTGCTGGAAAAATCGTGATCATAGCGAGCACTGTTTGAGCGCTATTTAGTGCGGAGCACAGCGCGAGTTGCGCAGCGCTCGATTTTTTCAAGCAACGAAGGGACCTGACTGAAAGTCAGGCGAAGGGTCGGGTGCCCTTTTCTTTCGCCTATTTCTTTTGGGCAAGCAAAAGAAATAGGCTCGGGCCCAGTGGGCACGAAAAAACACATTAAAATATTATGAGTAGAATATGAAAGAATATTGGAGAAATTAATTTCTAGAGTTATGGAAATATCAACGAAACTTACGAGAATAAAAACACATACTTAATGAATAGTATTCGGCATCGACAACGTAAACGGATGAATATCCGCAATAAACTCATTGCCGTCATCGGCAATCATCTGATAAGTACCATACATACTTCCAACCGGTGTTTCGAGAATTGCTCCACTGGTATAACGAAAGCCATCACCGGGTTGTAAATGTGGTTGTTCACCTACGACTCCGTCGCCCTGAACTTCCTGCACTTTACCATCGGCATCGGTTATGACCCAGTGACGTGTTAAAAGTTTTGCCGGAACCTGCCCTTCATTTCTAATTGTAATGGTATATGAAAAAACAAAACGGTTTTCACCCGGGTCGGATTGTTCTTCTACATAATTTGTTTCAACATCAACTTGCGTATTGTAAAGCTCGTTTGTGTTTGACATCTTAAAACCCGTTTTTGTATGTGCTTATTAATAGCTGTTTTCTTAGTTTAACTGAATTTAACTGGATTAAACAACTCAGGCCTGATTGTAGTGTGCATCGCGATGTTGACTAACATATTCAATCGCATTCTTAACGGCAATTGTGACTGTCGTTTCGATTTTATTGCGTTCTTCACTTGTCATGTAAAAAGCCATATCAACTTCATGGCGAACGTATTTTGCAGGCAGGTGATTCAAGGCAACGCAGGCAACATCTTCGAGGAAATTTTCATCCAACGGATCATTGATGGTGTCCAAAATGTGTTTAAAGACAAGTTGTTCGTAGTAGTTGTTTATGCTGCTAAATGGCATCCCAATTTCCTGTTTATTGCTGTTTTGTACCGACATATATCGGCAGAACTGGAATTTTATTTACAGTATTTTAGTGTTCTCGTATCTGCCAACTTGGGATTTCGTCAGAATTTATCAAATTTTTGTCAATTAGCCATTGTTTTGCGTCATTTGCGTCTTCGTCAAACCAACGCTTTGCGCTGCCGAGGCGAAAAGTATAGCCCCAGGCATCCATGTCCTTGAAGTGTTGCTGGCGGTCAAAACCGTCGAGATAATCTGACAGGAGTAGCTGTAGATAACAAACAGCATTTTCTTCGTCGTAGTCACCACCGGCATCAGTATTTAACTGTTCGCGTCGCGTTTTATCCATGCAAATAAAATGGCATGCTTCGTGTAATGCGGAATGTACCGGGGTTTGAGGTTGAATGTAGAGTTTATTATCGATTAAACCGGCTTCAGACTCGCCCCAGAAGCTACCGGGAATCTGTTGCTGATTCTCTACCCACCGGGTTTCTAGTTGATAACGTGAGAATAATGTATTTAAGGTGTCTGGGTTTAAATCGGCACAACGTGTTATGTTCATTTTACCTGTCTTGATTCACGATAAATTATTATTACCCGATTTCCAGGGTAGATTAAGTCTGGGTTTTTAATTTTACTTAATTTTGCAAGCTCTGGATAGCGGAAAGGATTTTGTAAATAATGTTTTGCGATGGCCCATAAGGTGTCACCTTTTATAACAATGTGAATAATTTCAAATGAATTACTTGTCTGGTTTGTTTTTAGTTGAGCTTTACCTGTTTCAATTGTGATTTCTGTAACGGTTTTTTCAGTTTCTGTCTCTTTAGTGTTTGATGTTTTTGTTTCTGAATCGTTTGATTCTAAATCTTTCAGAGACGAATTACCTGATGTTTTTTTATCAACTTGTTTTACCAGGTTTTGTTCGTCTGATTGACCAGCTTCCTGATGAATGGGTTGCTCAGGTGTTTCTTTTGATGCTGCATTTGAGTCTTGTTTTGTATCTAAAGAAGAGTCTAATTTTTCAGTATTTTTTAAAGCAGGTGGTAATGGGCCGTCTAATTCAATTGTAATTGTATCAGTTTCTCGTTTTATACTGGCATGGTAGTCGGAGCTACTTTGTTCGGTTATTTCTTTTTCTGGTACTTTATCTTCTGTTAGAGATATATTTATATTGTTTTGTATAGCATCTGGATTTTCGATTTCAGTAGCGTCTTTTGAAATATTTGTGGTTTGTTCTGCATCATAACCTGAAGAAGATTCATTCGAGATAGTTTGAGAATAATCACTGGTATCATCAAGACTGTCTGTTGTTAACTCAACAGGTTGGTTCTGTGTACTGTAACTTGAAACTACAGTGTTTTTCTTGTTCTTGTCAGCAAGATAATAGTAACCTCCGCCAGCGAGTAAAAGTACTATAAAGAGAATAATAAACTGACTCTTGAAGCTACCACTTGATTGCTGACTTTTATCAATTTCTTTATGTTGAGCAGCAGGTTTTTGATATTCATCTTTTTGTTTTGTTTTACGGGTGTATTGATCAGATAGACTTTCTAAAGATTTTGTTTTAGATGCTGAAGATGGATATTCTTTATCTTTTATTTTTTCTTGTAACTTACTGCTGGTTTTTTTGTTTGCCTTACTTACGGTTGATAATGTTTGTTTTTCAGGTGATTTATTTTCTGTTACTGTTCTGCTCGTATTAATTTTGGTTTCTGTTTTATTTATAGTTAAATTGCGCGATAGCGGAGGTTTATCGGTTGACTCTGACTTGGCCTTGTTTAAATTTAATTCTGATTCTGAGCCTGATGTAATGTTGGGTGGCGTTGTTTTTTCCTGGGGCGTAGTTTCTGATTTGTTTTCTTTACGCAAGTTGATATTACTGGTTTTGCTTTTGCCGGGTGTTTTTAATTCAGCGTTTTCATTATCTGGCGTTGTTTTGTTAGATGACTTTTCTGTTTCCGGTATTGTATTTATGTGAGCTGACTTTTCAGTTGTTGATTTTAGCGTAGATGTTTTATCTGTCGTTTCATTTTCTTTGGATGTTTTGTTCTGGGATATGTCCTTATGGGCTATATTCTCTGGATACTCTTTCTCTGTAGCTGGAGTTCTTTTTTCAGTTTTATTTAAAGTTGATTTTGAATCGGCTGCCGGAGAGATACCTGAACGAGCTATGGATTTAGATTTAATTTTAGTCTCATCTGTTTTTGCTTTTTCGGCCTTTTCTAGCTGCTCAATATATTCTGTTAAATAACCTGTACCCTGTAATTGTGAAAGCTTTTCAAAATCGGCATATAGATAAATCTGGCCATCAAGCAATAATGTACGACTAAAAACACCGCGAGGTAAACAAACCGGAAGCTGTCCCCAGCCTTTAGAGGGAAAACGAATGACATCTTTTATTTCGTCAACAAAATACCCGCGGGCCTGATCATCCTGTTTTGCAATGATGACCTGACCTGGCTGTTTCCAGTTTTCCTGCTTTACACCAAACCGATAGCGTAGGTCGGTTGCGCTGACGATATATTTACCATATTTAAATATTCCGGGTTCGGCAATGTTAGTGCCGGGTGGATGGGTGAGTGCGGGTGGAGAAGTAATCGTGATAACAGGTAATGTTGGGCCACAGCAAAAAACCGGTCCTACCCGGTAGGTAAGCAGGGCATCGTTATCTTCAATACCCGGTTTGTCGTTGAGATTGCGGTTGACTGACATAAGTCCATTTTAAAGTGTATATATTAGGAGTCATATCGGACGGAGAAAGTAATTTTTGAGTCGAAAGATTGATTTTTGAGAGCTTAAACAGAGGTTTTTTAAATGAATTCTGCCTCTATTGCGTTGCTAAGTCGGGCAAAGTCGAGCAATGACAGTGTTTCGGGACGGGCGATAGGTGAAATACCAAGTGTCTGAATTTGATCTTCTTTTATATAATTTTTTAAGGTATTACGGAGTGTTTTGCGGCGCTGCTGGAATACATGGTTGACCAGTCTTGAAAATTGAACCGGGTTATTCAGTGTTGCTAATGGCTGTTTTCTGGGCGTTAACCGAACCAGTGATGAAACAACTTTGGGCGGGGGGTTAAAGGCACTGGCTGGTATATCGAACAGATAATCAACTTCACAATACCATTGCAGCATGACGGACAAACGACCATAAGTTTTGCTATTGGGTTCGGCAGCCATTCTTTGCACAACTTCTTTTTGTAGCATGAAGTGCATATCTTCGATTGAGTCGATAAATTCCAGAAGATGAAAAATAATCGGTGTGGAAATGTTGTAGGGGAGGTTACCGACTAAACGACATTTGCTTGTATCGCTATCTGAATTCTTAGCAGAAATATTAAGAGTGAGTTGATTAAAATCATGCTTCAGTGCATCGCCTTCATGAATAATGAGTTCACCGTATGCAGGACTTTGCTCATTTAGTATTTGAATAAGATCGCGGTCGATTTCAACGGCATTCAGTTTGCCCAGTGTTTCGAGTAAAGGGTATGTTAACGCACCCTGGCCGGGGCCAATTTCAATAATATTCTGTTCAGCTTTTGGATTGATAGAGCGAATTATTTTTTCAATAATGTTTTTATCATGTAAAAAATTCTGGCCAAAACGTTTTCTGGCTTTGTGTTCTCCAAATTTTTTATTTTGATCAGGCATGATTTAACTTTGTTTGGTTTGAGCTCATTTGGCTGGCGAGTTTAATTGCATTATAGAGGCTGTCGGCTTTAGCTTTGCCACTACCGGCTAATTCCAGTGCTGTACCATGGTCAACCGAGGTGCGAACAAAAGGTAAACCCAGGGTGACATTAATAGCCTGACCAAAACCAAGATGCTTTAGCATTGGTAAGCCCTGATCATGATACATTGCAACAACGGCGTCAGCTTGTTTTAAATTCCCGGCAACAAATAAAGTATCTGCAGGTAATGGGCCGGTTAAATTTATTCCTTGTGCACGTAGTTTGTTTAAGCAGGGTTCTATTATATTTATTTCCTCATTACCCAGATGGCCGTCCTCTCCTGCATGTGGGTTTAAGCCGCATACATAGATAACAGGCGAGCTGATATGAAAGTGGTGAACCAGATCATGATGTAATATTTTTATTGTTTTTTCTATTTCATCTTCAGTAATGGCATTGCTGACTTTGCTTAATGGCAGATGTGTTGTAACTAATGCAACGCGCAACTGGTATTCAGAATTGTTTTCGCAAAGCATCATAACCACTTTGTCTTTTTTACTTTTTTCAGCCAGGTATTCTGTATGACCACTAAAACTGATGCCTGCCTCGTTAATAATACCTTTATGAACCGGGCAGGTAACCAGTGCAGAAAATGTATTATTCAGGCATCCTTTTATGGCTGTATCTAAACAGCTTAGTACATGTGAACTATTGGCTTTGTTTAACTGACCGGTATGTACCTGTTCCAGTACCGGTGTATGTAAAATTTTCGCAGGTTGTTTTGTTTTTTTATTCTGGGTGTAATCATCTATATTTATAGTTTTTCCCAGTTGTTTTGCTCGATCGAGTAATACGTTTTTGTCACCAATAATGACAAAATTAACAGTACTAAATTTATGCTCTTGCTCAACCAGCTCTAATATAAGATCGGGGCCAATACCTGCCGGCTCACCATATGTGATAGCAATCGTTTGAATGGGGCGCTGTGAAGTTGTTGTCATTTATGTGGAAGTGTTTCACTAACATAGAATAATCGTTATTACTGATTATAGTTAATACTATTTATTCATTCGGTATTCAACATAGGCTTCACTGCGTAAACGTCTTAACCAGTTACTAACAGCTTCTTCTGATTTACGTTCACCAATTTGTTTACGTATCTTGTTACGCAAGAATGCCTGTGTATCATCATGCTGGCGGCGCGCGATAACCTGGATAATATGCCAACCATAGCGAGATTTTATTGGTTGACTTATTTCACCGGGCCGAAGCTTTGCCATTTGTTCCTGAAATTCCGGAACGGTAACACCAGGATTAAGCCAGCCGAGGTCGCCTCCGCGTGCTGCGGAGCCTTTATCATCAGAATTTGCGCGTGCAATCGGTGCAAACTCTTCTCCGGCAATAATTCGTTCACGTAAACGTACGAGCTTGTTTTTTACTACAGCACTATTTTTTACCTGATTGGGTACCATCAGAATATGCTGGGCGTGTGTTTGTTCTACAATGCGACGCTTATCTTTCGTTCGACGTTCGACAACTTTTACAATATGAAAACCATTTGGACTGCGAATAATATCAGTCATTTCACCCGCTTCAAGCTGAACAACTTTGTCAGTAAAAATTGAAGGTAGTTGTGCTGCCTGTCGCCAACCGAGGTCGCCGCCGTTTAGAGCATTCTGCCCATTTGAATGTGCGGCTGCTGTTTCTGCAAAGTCTGCTCCGAGTTTTAACTGTCCAATAACCTGCTGAGCTTTTTGATGTGCCTGCTGAATTTTCTCCGGAGAAGCAGCCTCGGGTGTGGCAATTAAAATATGTGCAAGATGGAACTCATCGGATAAGGCTTTGTTATTTTGCTGGTTCTTAACTTCCGTATCAATTTCCTGCTCAGTTACGACAATGCGGTTTTCAACGCGGCGTTTTTTTAATTGTCGAATAGTAATTTCGTTTTTGATGTTTTCACGAAATTCTGCATACGTGATTCCATCCTGTTTTAAAACATTTCTAAATTCAGGCAGAGTTAAATTATTTTCCTGGGCAATTCTCTGGATGACGCCATTTACGGTTTCATCGTCAATGATAACGCTGGCTCGTTTTGCGAGCTGTAGTTGTATTTTCTCGTTGATTATCTGTTCAAGTATTTGTCGATATAAAACATTTTTGGGTGGCAAGCGTTTCGATTTATCTTTTAACTTAGCAAAAAATTGTTTGATGCGTTTTTTTAGCTCATTTGCAGTAATAACGTCATTATTTACTACTGCAATAACATGGTCGAGTTCTTCAATTTGGACTGTTTTTGCTATTGCTGACTGACTTACAAAAACTGTAAAACAAAGACCGATTAAGGTAAATTTTTTATATATAACCTGGAGCATTTGGGAAAACATTTTGGACTCTTGATATTAAACTTCTGGGATTGACAACTTTGGGCAACCGACACTTAAAGAGGCAATTCTACTAAATAGCCGTGTTATTGCGAATAGCCTAGAATACCACGATTTAGCAGTGAATCGATCTGATTTTTCTGGCCAAAGCTGGATAATCCTTTTAATTCCAGCTCAATAAAGACTGCTTCCTGGTACGGGTCGCTCGGATAACCATCTGTGTAGAAACGACGTTTAACCAGACGTACCCCCCAACAGCAGCTTTCGTATTGGATGCCGTAAACACTTTCAAGTTCACGATTTTGCTGCAGATCTTCGTGCTTTCTTGCGAGTGCCACCCATTTGGGATGGATTTGCCAAATACCTGAAATTTCTCGTGTTTCCAGGGTGTCTCGCTGGAAGCGATAGGCAACGTTAAATATATGATGTTTGTCCGTTTTATACTGTAAGCGGAAATTGCGTTGATCAATTTCTCGGCTTTGCTGGTTACGGATCAGGGTGGCGTCAACTTTCAGGCTGGTCGTTGGTTGAAAGGTAACATCAAGTTGCAAGTCGGACCAGGATTCCTTTCTGACCTGTTCTCCAGAAAGTGTGACCCGGCTATCTTCAAAATGATAGGTTTGTCCCAGGCTGGCAGTGAGCACCTCAGCACCTGAGCCAAGATCAATATATCGGCTGGTCAAACCATAGGTGATTTGGTTGGCATCATTTATTCTATCTGCACCAGAGTATCGGTTTTCGCTGAACAATTGATTGAAGTCGTTACTGATGGTTGCTGTGTCAAAAGTTGGTAGGGTGCTTTGTTCCCTGTACGGAATATACAGGTATTGCAAGCGAGGCTCGAGTGTATGCAAGTATTCTGAGTCGCTAAACTTGGAGTCACGTTCAAAGAAAACACCACTATCAATGCTAAAAATAGGCACGGTTCGGGTTGGTTCTTTGTCCTGTGTGCTTGTAGTTCTATCCAGATCGTATCGGGTGTGGTGTAGAGAAGTTAAAAAGTTTGTATAAGCTGCGGCATTGCTAAGTGGTAAGCTGACGCTGGGTTGTAGAACAAGGCGATCTCCGATAGGGGCCTGGGTACTGTGGGCAAAACGTGTCCACTCGGATTGAAAAGAATAGTTGAGAGTATTTTGTTCAATTGCCTGACGTGTATTAAAGTTAAGTTGTGGCAATCGTTTGACCTGCTCATTACCACTTAATTTTTGAAATCCCTGAAAACGAGCCCGGAACAACCATTTTTCTGCGTCGTATCGAATATCTGCGCGGCGCTCTAAACTGGATTGGCTGGCACTATCCAGATCACCACCAAAATCATCCAGATAAAATTCATCACTAACATAGTTAAAGATGGAATCACCAGCCCAACCACCGTTTGGATCCTGAGAATGTTTCCAGCGAAGTGCTTCTCTGTTTTTTTGTGCAACCGAGTCATTTGGTAAGTAATCAATTTTAAAATCGCCATGAGACTCTTCTGTTAAATAACGGAACTCTGTTAGTAACTGTGTGCCGCGCTTGTCCATATAGTGAGGCGTAATGGTGGCGTCAAATTGGGGATGAATATTCCAGTAGTATGGAACATAAAGTTCTGAACCATTTTTTATAGAAGAACCGAAACTAGGAAACAAAAAACCGGATAAGCGTTCATTACCAACCGGAAAACGCAGGTAAGGTAAGTACAAAAAAGGAATATTTTTAAATTTTACAACGACATTACTCGCACTGCCCTGGTGTGTTTCGTTATCAATTTTTATGGATGTAGCGCTTAATTCCCAGTCAGGTGATTTACCGTCGCAGGTAGTATACGTTGCACTATCCATTTCAAACTGAGATTTATTTTTAATAATGATGTTATCAGCCTGACCTTGTGCTCTTGATTTAGCGTCGTAGTACCGCGCATTTTTGATATCACCCTGGCTTGTCTTAAGATTCATATTGAGTGAGTCACCAGAAACACTCAGGCTGCCCCGGGTTAATTTAACGTTACCGGTTGCAGTTATTTTGTTTTGTTTTTTCTGATACTCCGCCTGGTCAGCAGTGAGATGTTGATTTTTTTGCTGAATAACAACTGAGCCACTAAAAGTTGTGATTTCCTTATTACTCATATCCGCACTATCAGACTGTAAATGAATTTTATCGTCTTTTAGTGGAGCAACTGTGGTTGTTTTGGTCGTAGGCGGGCATAGTTCGCTGGCATATACTTTTTCTTCTGCAGCATTGATATCAGCCGTTATTGATAGAACAGCAAACAGACAAAATCCTTTAATCAGGATGTGTAAGTGGGCAGTAAGCCGTCGGCTGATAAACTGGTCTAACATGTGTGTTCAGAATTTCTTTTTAGTGAAGTGACAGTTTATCAAACTGTTAAGCGAACATCAGGCTAAAAATGAACAATATCCCCATAAACAGTGGCTGATGGACAAGATAGATCAACAGGCTATGACGTCCCATGCAACAGAGGGTTTGCTGTAATCTGTTTTTTTCCTGCCATTGTGAGAAAAACTTCAAATGTTGATGCTTAAAGATAAACTGGCTGGAGAATATACCTAACAGAACAACACCAAACCAGGGAATAAAGGGAACATAATCTTCCGTAATGGGTTTATGTGTCATTAAGCCAAACCACTGCAGTGCATCGTGGTTAAAAGACTGATGAGAAACGAATGTGCCAATAAAAATAAGTATGAGTCCTAATGTTAAATTGATGTAATAAAAGCGAATAAACAGCAGGCCAATAATACTGGCCAGCAAAATAAAGTGTAAAATACCAAAGAAAATATAACTGGCTGGGAAAGTAATATAACTCGATATGCTAACAATAATGGCAGCTGCCAATAGCATAGCCAGTCGTTTTAAATATCGTGGTAAATTAATTCCTTTATGTGTTGCCAGCCACAGACTGACGCCAACCAGCCATAAAAAAAGGCTAACAATAATAATCCGGAAATAAATCCACCCGAGGTTAGTATAAAAATTAGTCTGTATAAATTGAAAGTAATTTAAGTCAAAGCAGAAATGATAAATAAACATCAACAGTAAAGCGAAACCACGCAGAAAATCAATAAATGCATAGTGGGATGCTTTTTTATGTTTTGAACATGTTATATTTAACATTTAATTAAGCTGGTCATAAAAATTTCAGATTAACACTGATGAAACGGGAACTACAAGCTTGGATACACGAGAACAACAACTAGTTCAATGGATTGAAAATGATCTGGGGTATAAACATTACTTTATTGAACCAGCATCTGCGGATGCCAGTTTCCGTCGTTATTTCAGGCTTCGGGATAAGATTAATAATGACTCAAAAATTTTAATGGATGCTCCTCCGCATAAGGAAGATAGTCATCCCTTTGTTCGCCTTGCATTGTCATTAGATAATATCGGTATAAATGTTCCAAAAGTTTATGCGCAGAACTTTGAGCAGGGTTTTTTTCTGTTGTCGGATCTCGGCAGTGTGGATTATTTGTCTGAGTTAAATGAACATAATGTTGATAAGTTGTACGGTGAAGCCATGCAGGCACTACTGGCACTGCAAACCAAAAGCAATATAACACTGCCTGACTATGATGCGGCATTATTAAATCAGGAAATGCAATTATTTGTTGAATGGTTCCTGTTGCGTCATAAGGCAATAGACTTGTCTGACACGCACATCAATATGCTGGAAGAAGTATTTTCGATTTTACAGGCATCGGCATTATCACAACCCAGTGTTTGCGTGCATCGTGATTATCATTCAAGAAACCTGATGGTCACTGAAAAACAAAATCCGGGGGTACTGGATTTTCAGGATGCGGTGAAAGGGCCTATAACCTACGATTTGGTTTCATTGCTTCGGGATTGTTATGTCTCTTGGCCAGTCGATAAAATCGATAAATGGTTGAGGCAGTTCCACCAAATGACGATGGATAAGGGATTACTGACTGGGGTTGGGTTTGAACAATTTGAGAAATGGTTTGATTTAATGGGAATTCAACGACACTTAAAAGCCATTGGCATTTTCTCGCGCTTAAATTATCGTGATGACAAACCCGGTTATTTAAAGGATATTCCCAGAACTTTGGGCTATGTTGTTGAAGTAAGTGGTAAGTACCGGGAGTTGAGAGGTTTTAATCAGTTTACGGAAGAATTGCTTTGATTTATAAGCTACCTTCTCCAGTGAAGCGAGTCGTTCTATGAAGGCGATGATTCTGGCAGCAGGAAGAGGGGAAAGGATGCGTCCGTTAACCGATGCCTTACCCAAGCCACTACTGAAAGTGGCAGGTCAGTCACTTATTGAACATCATATTCAGTCTCTTTATCGGGCAGATATTCGCGATATTGTCATTAATCATGCCTGGCTCGGTCAGAAAATTGAGGCCGTATTAGGTGACGGACACCAATTTGGCGTCAATATTCAGTACTCGCGAGAAGAATCAGCATTGGAGACAGCCGGTGGTATCCGGCAGGCTTTGCCTTTACTTGGTAAGGAGCCTTTTATAGTTGTTAATGGGGATATCTGGACGGACTACCCTTTTCAGCAGCTCGTTAGCCTGGCAAAAAAAGGTTTTAATCAATCCGTTTGGGCCAGTCTGGTGCTGGCGCCTAACCCAGACCATCATTCTGAGGGTGATTTTTGCTGTTCAGATGAAAGCCCGTTACTCTACGAGAAAGGTATTTACCCCGATATTCCTTGTTATACTTTTACCGGTATGGGCGTGTACCACCCCAAAATATTCTATTTTCTGGAAGAAAATGAGCCGCAGGCTTTGGCCCCCGTTCTGAGGGCACTTATTCGAGAACAACATGTTACCGGCCAGATTTATGATGGAGACTGGTTCGATGTTGGCACGCCTGAGCGACTGGATGAAATAAATCGATATTTATCAGAAAAATAGCCGTGCTTTGTTGCGACTGCTCTGTAAGTTGTTATAATTTATAACAAAATGAGGTGATATTAGAAAGGAGACCAGTGCATGCAAATGCCTACCTCAGTAAAGTTGTTCACTGTGTTATTTATCAGAGTAAAGTGCTATTTTGCTTCACTGCCTCGTTTAGCTTTTTTCTCCTTTTTTTTCAGTCATAGTGTTTTTGCATTTTCCACAGCTGAGTCCATTTCAGATAAACAGCGCTCGACTATACTTGCCGCCCAGCAAAAAATTGAAAATAAAGATTATAAAGAGGCACTGTCACTCAGTGCAGAGATTCTAATTGATAATCCAAATCAATATGAGGCGCAGTTCATCCGCGCACAATCTTTAAGCCAGCTTGGTAAAACCGATGAGGCAATTAAATTATATCGATTGATTCTGAAATCAAATCAAACGTCAGGTCGAACAACACCTGAAGTGTACAACAATCTGGCGACACTTTATGCGCAGCAAGGCAAACTGGATGAAGCGCGTCAGACACTGGAACAGGGTATTGCTACTGATATTCAATATAAAACACTGTACGATAATTTAAGTGCAATCTATGTCGAAATGGCCAGGGGGGCGTACAGCAAAGCCCTTAAACTCGGTGTTCAGGCTAAGGCGGTGCAGTTGAAAGATCTTAATGTTGCCCTGCTTACTGAACGGCCATCACCCAGAACTTTAGCTTCCCAGACAACTACATCGACCACTCCAACCATTTCATTCGAAAATACAAAAGCTGTTAACGAAACAAATATTGAAACAGCAAGTAAAGCTAAGCAGGATACAAAACCTGAAGGTATTGTTGAAAGTACACCGAAACTGACGCAGGTAGCGGCTGTTGATAAAACAGTAAAACAAAAACCAAAAGCACCTGCTGCAAAAAAACAGTTATCAGTTAAAAAAGCAGCCGTTGTTAAAAAACCTGTTGAAGTTAATAAAGAAGAAGTGATTACTGCCTTACAGGGTTGGGCTGCGGCATGGTCAGCTCAGGCAGTTGATTTATACCTTTCATTTTATGGAAAAGACTTCAAGCCGGTAAAATTATCGAAAAAAGTTTGGGCAGTGCAGCGACGCATTCGCTTAAAAAAACCGCGTTGGGTTAATGTACGTTTGGATGATTTTAAAGTAAAAGCTCAAAGTAATAATTTTGCGGTTGTGCAACTTGTTCAGGATTATCGTGCAGATAATTATCGTGATAAAACCAGAAAGCAGTTTCGTATGAAGCGTACAGTTGATGGCTGGCGTATTCTTTCTGAAAAAAGTCTGGCAGTGCTTAGATAAATGATTCATCATATATTTCATAAATCGACATATATCATTGCTGGCCTGGCAGTTATCTTTATCGTTTCTTATGCTTTTGCACAACGTGGTGATGACGATATTGTAAAGAACCCAGACATTACCTATGTTGCAAGTCTTTCAAATAGTCAGGTACTTTCTACGAGTGATATCGCTCAAAAACAACGCTCGTTACCTGTAGGATTAATAGAAGAACTTGATCAGCGTATTCATGCTTATCCACAGGATTATGAGGCAAGCTTATTAAAAGTACTGGCATATATTGAATCGGGTGATTTGAATACCGCAAATATCTTGTTAGATGATTTAATCAGAAAAACGCCTGAATTTAAGCTGGCGCATCTTGTTAAAGGTGACCTGCTTGCAATGCGGGTAAAACCGCTGGCAGGTTTGGGGCGAAATGAAGTTCTAAATAACATTGCGCGAAATGAGTTACAGACCGAGCTGAATAAGTTACGTGACGAAGTAAGTATTCGCTTAAAGCATTATCATCAAAAATTCACGCAACAAAAAATTCCCCGTGCATTATTATTAATGTCAAAGTCTGTTAAGACGGCAATACTTATTGATAAGTCAAAAAACCGTTTGTATTTATTTGAGCGCCAGAATGATTTGTTACCACCAAAGTTAATTAAAGACTTTTATGTAAGTACTGGTAAATTGCGTGGCAATAAACTTATTAGAGGTGATTTAAAAACGCCTGAAGGTGTTTATTTTGTAACTAGCTGGATACCTGATGCGCGTTTACCAGATAAATATGGGATAGGAGCCTTTCCTGTCAATTATCCTAATGAGCTTGATAATAAGTTAGGGAAAACAGGTTATGGGATATGGTTGCATGGTACCACCAGTGATTCCTACAGCCGCCCACCCTTGGACAGTGAGGGTTGTGTTGTATTACCTAATATTGATTTGCAATCAATTAAACATTTAATTGAACCCGGCACCACTCCAATGATCATCGCCGAAAATCTTGAATGGGTTAACTATGCCAATTGGAGTAATATTCGTAAAGATGTGCTGGCCTCAATTGAAATGTGGCGCAATGATTGGCAAAGCCTCGATGTAAACAAATATTTAGGACATTACTCAGATAATTTCTGGAGTGCCAGCCATAATATTCATTCATGGCGGGCCAGGAAAACCCTGTTATCTCGTTCGAAAAAATATCAGAAAGTGAAACTGGATGATCTTTCATTATATGCTTATCCGGATTCAGCGACTAAGGAACAAATTGTTGTTGCACGTTTTCGCCAGTCTTATCAGTCAAACAATTATAAGAGTGAAATGAACAAAAGAATTTATCTGGCTAAAAATAACACTAAAGACTGGAAAATAATTTTTGAAGGGAAGTAAAATCTATTCGTTACCAAACCACTGATAACGAATAACATACCAGACATAACCTATATATTCATGAAGAGCAGAGCTGGATGAGTCCATTGCACCTGCTGAAGGTAAAAAATCCAGAATAGTATAGTCGTATTCGCCTTTATTCTTTGCTTTAAATCCCAGAGGTGCAGGAGTCACTTTAAAACCATAGTGTTCAAAAGCCATTTTTGATCGTTGCATATGAATAGCATGGGTAACGAGTAAAATGTTATTAGATTTGTTTTTGTCCTTGTTGAGAATTTTTAAAGCGTTGCGAGCACTATGCCATGTGTTAGGGCTTTGAGGGTCCAGCCATTTTGCTTTTAAATTGAAAATATCTTTTAAAGTTGTTTGCATAATGGATGCTTCTGATTGTCTTCTCCCATGTGGGCTGCCACCGGAAACAAGAAGTGGTATTTTACTTATTTTATGAATATAAACGGCATATTTAAGACGCTCTAATGCATTCTTTGAAATGGCATCATCCTTCTCAGAATATTCGATAGCATTACGATAACGACCTGCACCCAGAACAATTATGGCTTTGGCTTTAATTTTTTTAATATCCGCTTTTGTTAAGATCTCGTCTTGTTCAAGTAACAGATTTAAGCCTTGTGCTGTAATGGGCAGGCTAAGAATAATTAACAGAAGAAACCCAAATATGAGAAGGAGTTTACCGGTAGCGTAAAATCTCTGGATGATGACCAGCCCTGTTACCATCAGTACTATACTGATCCCGGGTGGCAGGATAAATGTTTGAACTATATTATTAATCAGTATTTCAATATCCATATTTATTTGCTTTTTTATAATTTATAAATATATATTTTTATTTATGATGGGTATAAATTTTTCACTGATTGTTTCAAGTGAGTCACTGATATTGTAGTCTGTCATTTGGGTTATCGCCAGCTTTGGGTAGCCGCAAGGATTAATATGGGAAAAAGGTGTCAGATCCATATCGATATTAATGGACAGGCCATGGTAGGTGCAGTGCTTTTTAACGCGAAGCCCAAGTGCAGCAATCTTTTTATTATCAACATACACACCAGGCGCTTTGTTAACCAGATGGCTGTTGATATGATATTCATTTAATAAGTCTCGTACACTTTGTTCAAGACGTTTAACAAATTCCTTTATACCATAACCGCGCCGCTCCAGATTTATCATGCAATAAACTACGAGTTGGCCGGGACCATGGTATGTAATTTGGCCACCACGATCAATTTTTATAACTGGGATATTAGTTGGATTTAGAATGTGGCTTTCTTTACCATTAAGACCTAAGGTGTAAACTGGAGGGTGTTGTACCAGCCAGAGTTCGTCAGGTGTTGCTTTATTACGCTCAAGGGTAAATTTTTTCATTGCATCCCAGACAGGAGTGTATTCCTGAAGCCCAAGATTTTTTATGATAACGTGAACTTCAGACATTTATAAAGACATTAGAACAAGACCGCTGGCATGCAGTTCGCGATAGATATTATCAAGCTGTTCACGACTTGTGACATAGACTGTAAGTGTTAAGGATAAGTATTTATTATTACGGCTTGTTTTTTCCTCGATATTTTCATCAGAAAATTCGGGAAGATGTGATTTAACAATACCGATAACGGTTTCTTTAAACGGACCATCTGTGGCACCCATCACTTTCACAGGAAAGTGGCAGGGGAATTCGAGTGGGCTGTCTTCCTGTTTCATAAGTCCAGTTAGTTACTTTGTTTCAGGGAAGATTTGTATTGCTGAAAAAGTTTGTACATATTGCGCCAATGTGCTCCCGGTTGACCATTAGCAACAGCTTTACCGTTTACCATGCAAACAGGCGAGACTTCTTTTAATGAACTGGTTAGCCAGACTTCATCCGCACTTAATAAATCTTCCTCTGTTATTGTTGTTTCTTCATAGGGCAGGTTTTGTTGTTGTGCAATTTCTACGATTAAGTCCCGGGTAATACCTGGTAGTAACTGCTGATTCTTAATGGGTGTTTTAATAATTCCATTTTTTACAATAAACACATTACTCGAAGAGCCTTCGGTAATTATGCCATTTCTTATTAACACTGCTTCGTCTGCATTATTTTCAGCTGCTTCCTGTTTTAAAATAATGTTACCAAGCAGTGAAATTGATTTTATATTGCAATAGTTCCAGCGAATATCTTCGAGGGTAATAACTGTTAAGCCTTTTTCCAGAACGGCAGGGTTAACAGGTGGCAAAGGGTTAAGCATTGCAAATACAGTTGGCTCTGAGTTTTCTGGAAAGACATGGTCACGTTTGGCAACGCCGCGAGTAACCTGGATATACAATGAACAGTCCGTATTTACATAGTTATTTTTACTGATAACATCATTCAATATTCCGAACCATTGCTGTTCAGTATATGGATTACCTATCTTTATTGCATTCAGGTTATCGTGCAAGCGTTCCAGGTGATGCTTTAAACGAAAAGGTTTACCTGCAAAAGCCGGGATAACTTCATAAATACCATCAGCAAAGATAAATCCCCGATCCAAAACAGATACTTTAGCATCCTTTAATGGTAAATATTCACCATTAAGATAACAGGTACTGGTGTCTTTACTGACAGCTTGTTGTGAAGATGTAGTCATATTATTTAAACATCAAAATAATATTATCAACAAGTTTACTGAGCAGGCCACCTTCATTAATATCATTCAGGGCAACCAGAGGTTTAGAGGTTAATGTTTCGTCACCTAATGTAACATTAACGGTCCCAAATTTATTTCCTTTCTTAACTGGTGCAGTAATCATGGCATCTAATTTCATGTTGGCTTTGATTTTAGAACGACTACCTTTAGGAACGGTGAGATACAGGTCTTCAGTTAGCCCCAGCTCTAATTCTTCTTTCTCGCCTTTCCAGATACGTTGGGTAGTTAACGCAGTATGAGCCTTATTCATAAGAAAGGTTTCATAAAAACGAAAACCGTAGCTTAAAAGCTTTCTGGATGCTGTTTCACGTGCAGACTCACTATTTGTGCCTGTAACGACAGAGATTAAACGCATATCTTTTTGCTTTGCAGATGAAACCAGACAGTAGCCGGCCGATTCGGTGTGTCCTGTTTTTACACCATCGACACGATCATCAGTCCAGAGCAATCGGTTTCGGTTAGGCTGTTTAATTCCGTTATATGTATAGTGTTTGATTTTAAATAAAGCATAATATTTATCAAAATCCCTGATGAGTGCACGTGTTAATATGGCGAGATCCGAAGCAGTTGTATAATGGTTTTTATCTGGCCACCCTGTGCTATTCGTAAAGAATGTATCGTTCATGCCGAGATTTTTTGCATGTTGATTCATTAAATCTGCAAAAGCAGATTCACTGCCAGCGATATGTTCCGCCAGAGCGACACTTGCATCGTTGCCAGACTGAATGATAACCCCATGTAGTAATTCATTTACGCTGACCCAGGAATTAACTTCGATAAACATACGCGAGCCTTTCATTCGCCATGCTTTTTCACTGATCTTTACCTGATCTTCAAGTTTAATATTATTATTACTCAATTCATAAAGACCGACATAGGTTGTCATTAATTTTGTCAGGCTGGCAGGTTCAATCCGGGTATTTGCATTTTGTGAAACAATAATCCGACTGCTATCAAAATCCATAAGCAAATAAGAATGTGCTTTTACTTTTGGGGCTGCAGGTACAAGGTTAACTGACCTGGCAAAAAGACTGGTGGAGCTTAGGCTAAAAAGTAGGATTATGAGTAGTTTTGCAGAGCGAGTAAGCGACATAGAAATTCCTGAAATCTGTTTATATTCTAGGTCGTGTATTGTAACCATTCATGGCAATGAAGCCTAGGGGCTATTACCAATAGACCCTGGTCACAGCACACAATTTGTCTGTTTGCTCTTATTAAAATTGAAGTGTTGAATTAGTCTACGACGATGTAGGCTTTATTTATCTGATTTTTATACAGGGTGTCGCTTACCGTATCGGCAACATCCACGCTTGCAAACGGTCCCAGGCGTACTTTGTATAATTTCTGATAAGGGTCAAATTTAACCGAGGTTGAGTAGGGTAAATCGAGGTTAATAATTCTATCCTGCAGGTAGTGGGCATTTTGTTGTTGTGAGAAAGCGCCAGCCTGTAAATAGATTTTGAATTTAGGGTTAGAGGTTTTGTTTTGGGTTTTTTGTCTTTTGCTTGCGTGATATTTTTCAGGATCAATGGCTTCAACTTCTACTACACCGGTACCGGTTGCGGTTATCCCCAACTTCTTTGCTGCAACATAAGATAAATCAATTAAGCGATTGCGGTGAAATGGTCCGCGATCATTGACTCTTAGAATAACGCTATGACCGTTTTTTAAATGTGTAACACGTACATAGGTGGGCAATGGTAATGATTTATGTGCTGCGGACATTTGATACATGTCATAAATTTCACCATTAGAAGTCCGGTGGCCATGAAATTTTTTGCCGTACCATGAAGCTACGCCGCGCTTTTTGTAACCTTTACTTGTTGATAGTACACGGTAACTCTTACCATTTACACGGTAATCCTTATTGCCACCTCTGCTCTTTGGTTCGCTGCGAGGAACGGCATCGGCAACTGAGTGGTGGTTTACATAACGATCCGGGCCAGTGTCATGTTTTAAGGCGTAGCGAGAAGGCTTGCTGCTACAGGCAGAAATACTTAGTGCAACGAGTGTTAAACAGCAAACCTTAAGATAAAAGGAAAAACTTGTTTCTATATTGAAATGCATCATTCAAGCGCAACATTAAAAACTTATAAAGAGTTTAGTCGGTTTCGTTGTATTGTGCATGTATTTTTTCACTTAATTGAAAAACGGCCATCGAGTAAAGCGAACTGTGGTTATAGCGTGAGATGACATAGAAATTGTGCCATACCACCCAGTATTCAGGACCATTCTTTGTTTCGAAGGCAAGCAGGCGACCTTTAAGGTTTGTGGGCAAGCCATCAGGTAAAATTACACCATTATCGAGTAATTCCTGAACGGTTTTATTCGGTTTGATGCCTTTAGATAGTAGTAAGCGATAGCGTTCACCGTGTACTTTCACTTTGCTTGCAATTGGTTCGCCACTGCGCCAGCGATGTTTTTTAAAGTAATTGCCAACACTACCAATTGCATCGGTTGGGCTTTCCCATAAATTGCGTTGTCCTGATTTGTCGAAGTCGACCGCATAACGTCTGAAACTACTGGAAATAAATTGTGGCATTCCCATTGCGCCGGCATAGGAGCCTTTTAACGCGAGTGGGTCGAGTCGTTCTTCACGGGTCATTAATAAAAATTGTTCCAGCTCACTTCTGAAAAATTTGCTACGTGGTGGGTAGGCAAATGCAAGAGTCGATAATGAATCAAGAATAGGGTAGCGGCCGGTATGTTTGCCGTAGCGTGTTTCGACACCAATAATGCTGACAATAATTTCTTCCGGTACACCAAAAGTAGTGTTTGCCTGTTCGAGTGCTGTTTTTTGTTTTTTCCAGAATGCAATACCGCCTTTTATTCGAGAAGGCGTCACAAAAATAGGACGGTAGTCATACCAGGGCTTGCCTTCGGCAGGGCGGGCAATGGCTTCAAGAATGCTGGGGTGCAATTTAACTTTTTGAAACAGTTCTTCCAGCTCAGCTTGTTTAAACATATGTTTTTGTACCATTTCCCGAATAAACTGGTTTATGGGTTTTACATTATCAAATAGGCGGGGGCTAAGATCTTTTGCTTGTGCAGTTGTTGCCGTTAGCAAGCTTAAACCAAGAAATAATACAATGTTAAAACGAACAGAACTCTTAAAAATTTTATTCAACTTCATAGTAATACAACGACATCCTTAATGTGCTAGTTACCAATAAGCCGACGATGTGTATGGATAGACATTAATATACCAAACGCCATCATCAACGTAACGATTGATGTGCCACCGTAACTGATCAGTGGCAACGGTACACCTACTACAGGGAGGATACCAGAGACCATTCCAATGTTCACAAAAATATAGACAAAAAATGTTAAAGTCAGGCTCCCTGCTAATAGCCGACTAAATGTATCCTGTGCCTGATTCGCAATCACCAAACCGCGACCAATAATATATAGGTATAGTATCAGTAACAGTAGACAACCTAAAAAGCCAAATTCTTCACTGAAAACGGCAAAAATAAAATCGGTTGAGCGTTCTGGTAAAAAGTCCAGGTGTGACTGGGTTCCATTTAGCCAGCCTTTACCATAAAGACTCCCGGAACCGATTGCAATTGTGGATTGTATAATGTGATAACCACTCCCAAGCGGATCGTCTCCGGGGTTAAGTAAGGTTAAAATCCGACCACGTTGATAATCGTGTAAGACATAACTCCATATTAATGGTGCACTTGCCAGTCCAACCACGATAACGCCCAAAATGACCTTCCAGTTTAGTCCTGCGAGCAGTAGCACAAAAAAACCGGCACTGGCGATTAGCAGGGCAGTTCCTAAATCTGGTTGTTTGGCCACAAGCAGGGTGGGAACAGCCAACATAAATACAGCGGTTAAAATTCGTTTACCGGTTGGTGGTAAACTGAATTCAGATATATACCATGCAAGCATCATTGGTAATGCCAGTTTCATAATCTCAGATGGCTGAAAGCGGAAAACGCCAAGGTTTAACCAGCGCTGAGCACCTTTACCAATATCACCAACGAGTAACACGGTAATTAGTAAGATAATGCCAACAATAAATAACCAGGGTGACCAGAACTGAATAGTTTGAGGTCTAATTTGTGCGATAGCCAACATCAAGATAATCGCTATCGCAATATGTGTAAGCTGACGAGTTAAAATTGCGGTATTGCCACCCGTGGCACTGTACAAAACAAATGCACCGATGACTAATAAAAGCAACAGCGCGACAAACAAAGGGATATCCAGATGCAAACGGTAAGTCCACTTCTTGCGGATAAAGTCGTTACTGGTTGTAAGGCTTTGTTCTTGGTCAAGAATCATTTTTGCTTGTCTCAGCTTTTAGCGTGTTTGTGTTATTTGTTCGTGATAGGTAATCATCAATTACTTTACGTGCAATAGGTGCAGCAACCGAACCACCATGGCCGCCGTTTTCTACAATGAGCGCAACAACAATCTCAGGTTTTTCTGCAGGTGCATAGGCAATGAATAAAGCATGGTCACGTAACTTCTTGGCAACTTTTTCTTCATCGTATTCCTCATCCTGTTTTATACCATGCACCTGGGCCGTACCAGTTTTGCCTGCCATCTTATATGTTAATCCCCTATTAATACTTCTGGCGGTGCCATGTAAGCTATGTACGACTCCTTTCATTGCGTGTTGCACATAGTCCCAGTTAGGCTGGCTAATGATATTAATTTTATCCAGGGATTTAGGTGGCTTTAAGTTTAAAATTTCAATTTTAGGATCTTGTAAGGCGTAAATCATTTGTGGACGTTGGCGGTTTCCGTTTAGTGCAAGTGCAGCAGTTGCCGTTGCTAATTGTAACGGGGTAACCAGCATAAAGCCCTGACCTATACCGGTAATTAATG
>Ga0316207_10000938_pt1 | contig 40280 bp, 27 predicted proteins | sample 6weekpyrite_MG_FD_204943 | JGI IMG/M metagenome (GOLD analysis project Ga0316207, IMG submission 204943) | Microbial mat bacterial communities from mineral coupon in-situ incubated in ocean water Damariscotta River, Maine, United States -... | ecosystem: Environmental > Aquatic > Marine >... | reverse complement strand
ACACTCATGATTTTAACAGGTTTAAGTGTCGAGCAAGCTCGCGCTTCACTTATTGACAATAATGGTTTTTTACGAAAAGCCGTTGAACAAACAAAGAATTAGTCAAAACCTATTATGGATAAAATTGTTAATAAATGGCTGTTTGTGCTCACATCAGCGGCACTAGTTGTATTCTCATTATCGTCTTGGGCGATAACTAAAATAGACCATAAAGGTTTACCTGAGCAATTAGGCGCTAAGCAGCCCTTGAACAAAAAAATACTTGTTGGTGCAGCGCAAACAGCGCTTTACTTGCCAATGCTGCAAAATAAACGTGTCGGACTTGTGGTTAATCAAACTTCAATGGTTGGTCATAAGCATCTCGTTGATACGCTTATTGAAAACGATATTAATGTGCAAGCTATTTTTGCACCAGAGCATGGCTTTCGAGGGGATCATGATGCGGGTGAAAAATTCAACTCAAGCATTGATGAAAAAACAGGTGTATCCCTGATTTCTATTTATGGAAAAAATCGTAAACCCGCTAGCGATGTCATGGCAAACCTTGATGTAATTATCTTTGATATTCAAGATGTTGGTGTACGTTTTTATACTTTTATTAGTTCAATGCATTACATGATGGAAGCCGCCGCTGATGCTAATGTAAGCTTTATTGTGTTTGATAGGCCAAACCCCAATGGCGCTTTTGTCGATGGCCCGATGTTAGAGCCTGAATTTACTTCGTTTGTTGGAATGCATAAAATTCCTTTACTTCATGGTATGACTATTGGTGAGCTAGCTCAAATGTTTAGTGGAGAAGGTTGGCTTAACGCATCTAAACCGCTCAGTTTACATGTGATCAAGTTAAAAAATTATCAACGCAATATGCATTATTCACTACCGGTAAAACCAAGCCCTAATTTGCCTAATGATACTGCCATAAATTTATACCCATCCCTTGGTTTCTTTGAGGCAACGCCTGTCAGTATTGGCCGTGGCACAGACTTTCCTTTTCAGGTTATTGGTCATAACAAAATATCAATTGGTCAATTTGCTTTTATGCCAATTTCAACGCCGGGTGCAGCATCAAAACCTAAATTAATGAATAAACAATTATTAGGTCAAGATTTACGTAATAGCGCTGTTAGAGGATTAGATTTAAGTTTTATTATTAACTGGCATAAAGCTTTTAAGGCGCAAGGTGTTGAGTTTTTTACACGTGCTAGCTTTATGGATAAGCTCAGCGGAACAGATAAATTAAGAAAAGCTATTATTGCAGGAAAAAGCGCACAAGACATTCAACTAAGCTGGCAAAAGAGCTTAGTTGAATTTAAGACATTACGCGCGCCATATTTATTATATAAATAGCCAGGAAGGTTTATCGCTCTAACGAGTTTCTATAGTCAGAAACAATACTATTGGTTTTTTCTAACAATTTTCTAGTTTGTCGTGATGATTGGGTGATAGCAATAAATAAAATATCAATAATAAACTCTTGCGCAGTACGCGCAAGAATTGATGATAAACGTAATGAATCGGCTTCAGCAACCGAGTAAAGGTTAATATCGGCAAGGTTAGAAACAGGGTTTTTACCATATTTAGTTAATGAAATGATATTGGCGCCACATTGTTTTGCTTGTTGGCAAATTTCAACTACTTCGTGGGTTTGACCTGATTCACTAATAGCGAAAACTAAATCGCCTTTGCCAAAGGTCGCTGCTAGCGCAAGTTGAGCATGAGAATCAGCGTTAGCAATAGCACTATAGCCAATTTTTTGTAATTTGTAAGAGAAGTCATAACCGACAAGAGCAGAGCCACCTAAGCCGCAAATAAGAATGCGCTTGGCTGATTTGATTAAACCTACGGCATCTTCAATAGGTTTTGTTTCATTGAGGTTTTTGGTTTCATTTAGTACAGAAGTTTTACTACTAAGCAGTTTAGCGGCTAATTGCTCTAAAGAATCGCTTAGCGTAATTTTTCCATGCAAATGTTCATTATGTTGTTCATTGTTAATGGCTTCACTGTTTAATGCGTCCATGACCGCTAGTTTAAAAGTAGGGTAACCTTTGTAACCTAATTTTTGCGTAAATTTAACAACACTTGATTGGCTTACGCCTGCGACATTGGCAAGCTCTTGTGAAGAAAGTTCTCGAATAGCATTAGGTGAATTAAGAATAAAACCTGCTAGTTTACCTTCACTTTGTGAAAGAGAATCTTTAATTGCTTTTATTTTAGTAAATGTAGACATAAAAACCTGTTGTTTAACGTTGAATGCAGCACTTGGCTAATTAGCAGTGAGCGGGTAATAATTTATTTTATTTTTATAAGCTATTTTATATCATTAATTTATGAAGTTAATCTAGTGTTAAGTAAGAAAAATAACGGTTTTACTATTTAAATATTTATTAACCTATAGTAACAGTGTAATAAAAAATTTACTGTGCCATTTAATAAAGAATAATTTTCAACTAAGGAATAACGTCAGGATGTTAAATAATATATGAATGCTCTAGCTGACTTCACTCAATTTAATCATGATATTAATAATGTTCTCAAATCTGACAATATTATCACCCGTTATATCCAACGTTTTGCTTATGGTACTGATGCTAGCTTTTATCGATTAGTACCTGAACTCGTGCTTAGAGTTGAAAATGTCCATGAATTGAAGCAAGTTTTATTTTTGGCAACCAAACATAATGTTGCGACCACTTTTCGCGCTGCTGGCACCAGTTTGTCAGGGCAAGCAATCACAGACTCTGTGTTGATCATTTTATCAACCCATTGGAAAAAAATTGCTATTCACGGGCAAGGTGAGCAAGTCACCTTACAACCGGGCGTTATTGGCGCTCATGCTAACCAAGCTTTATTACCTTATGCATGCAAAATAGGGCCTGATCCGGCATCAATTAATAGCTGTAAAGTTGGTGGCATTGCTGCCAATAATGCCTCTGGTATGTGTTGTGGTGTTAAAGACAATAGTTACCATACCTTAGCGAGTATCTCTATTGTTTTTGCTGATGGCACACAACTTGACACTGGAGATGAAAATTCATGCCAGCAGTTTTTAACTAACAAGTCTGATTTTGTTAATGCTTTAATGGCGCTTGTAGCACAGCTTAAAACACAGCCAACACTTGTCGATAAAATCAAACATAAATACCGCTTAAAAAATACTACCGGCTACGGCATTAATGCCTTGTTAGATTATCAAGACCCAATTGATATTATTAGTCATTTAATGATTGGCTCTGAAGGCACTTTAGCCTTTATCAGTGATATTACTTATAACACGGTAAAGATATTGCCATATAAAATGACCGGCTTTTATATTTTTGATGACATGCAGGTCGCTTGTCGTTTAGTGAGTGCTTTAGCTAATGAAACGGTAGATGCAGTAGAAATAATGGATGCACGGTCATTAAAATCAGTTTTTGCACAAATTGCTCAGTTAATGGACTTGCCTGAGTCAATACCTGAGCAAAGTGCAGCTTTGTTGATCGAATTTAGCGCAGATAGTCAAGATGAATTAGTACGACTAGCACAAAATATAGGGAAACATATAACTAACACCGAACAAAATGTTATCGCTAAGCAAGCTTTTACTCGTGATCAAGATACCATCACTAAGCTGTGGAAAATAAGAAAAGGTATGTTTCCTGCTGTTGGCTCAGTGCGCGCAACAGCAACCACAGTTGTTATTGAAGATGTCGCCGTACCAGTTGAACAGCTTGCACAAGCCGTAAATAAGTTGCATCAACTCTTTACTCAATATGGCTATGATGAAGCAATTATTTTTGGTCATGCGTTAGCGGGTAATTTACATTTTGTTTTTACCCAAGCATTTGCAACAGAAAAAGAGATAGCGCGTTATGATGGTTTTATGGCTGCGGTTTCAAACATGATTGCTGTCGATTATCAAGGTTCATTAAAAGCAGAACATGGTACAGGGCGTAACATGGCGCCGTTTGTTGAGTTAGAGTGGGGCAGTGAACTTTATCAAGTGATGAAAAAACTCAAAACATTGTTTGACCCTCAAGGTATTTTAAACCCCGGCGTTATTATCAATGATGACAGTCAAGCCCATATCAAACATTTAAAAACTATGGCAAAAGCTGACGATAGCACGATCGAGCCTTCAATTGATAAGTGTATTGAATGTGGCTTTTGTGAGTCTGTTTGCCCATCGTTAAACCTAACCTTAACGCCAAGGCAGCGTATTGCGGTTTGGCGTCAAATATCCTTGTTACAACAAAAACGTCAAGCAGGCACTATATCTTCAACGCAGCTGCAACAACTCAATGAGCTAGAAAGTGATTATCAATATTTTGGTATTGATAGTTGTGCCGCTACCGGACTTTGTGGTCAACAGTGTCCTGTGGGTATTGATACTGGATTATTCATTAAAGATTTACGAGCTAAACAAAATACTAATGGCGCATTGAGTAAAACATTGGCAAATAAATTTAACACCGTGAGCACTATTGCAAAGTTTGCTTTAAATTCTACTCAGTTAGCCAATAAAGTGCTTGGTGATAAGGTGATGTATCATAGCTTCTCTGTCCTTAATAAAGTCTCAAACAACTTAATCCCTAAGTGGTATAAGGCTTGGCCTTCTGGTGCACAAAACACTGTAAACCAGCCGAAAACGTTCGCGAACAAGGTGGTTTATATTCCAAGTTGCGCCAATAAAATTTTTGCTGCGGACAATAAGGCAAAAGATCAACGCACACTTCAATCAGTGGTAATTTCACTGCTGAATAAAGCTGAGATTGAAGTGATTATACCAGCGCAGTCAAATAAAATGTGCTGTGGTATGCCGTGGCAATCTAAGGGGTTTACTGAAACTGCCAAGTCAAAAAAACAAGAATTTATGACTGTAATGGACAGTTCAAGTGAGCAAGGAAAATGGCCTGTTATTACCGATGCAAGCCCTTGTGCTTTGACTATAAAAGGGCAAAAAGGCAGTGATGAACATCTAGGTATGTTTGAATTGACAGAATTTATCGCCAAGCAGGTATTAACTCAATTAACAATTAATAAAACTGATGAAACTTTTATGTTGCATACCACTTGTAGCAGCAAAAAAATGGATGAAGGGAAATACCTCCAACAAATCGCTCATGCCTGTAGCAATAACATTATTATTCCTAACGACATTTATTGTTGTGGTTTTGCTGGCGATAAAGGTTTTTATCAACCGGAATTGAATAAAGCGGCATTAGCCCCTTTGAAAGCACAAGTACCGAAAAATTGCGCTGGTGGATTAAGTAATAGTAGAACCTGTGAAATAGGGTTATCTGAGCACTCAGGTATTGCATATCAATCGGTATTGTATTTACTTGATCAATTAAGTTGTGCAAAAGTTTAAAATTTAATTTGCGATAAATTTGCACAACTTACAATAGGTTTATGTATAAACTATACACAAGTAATAAGTGACTATATCGCTAAAGTAAGTGTCAAATAAATAAAAATGAGTCAATCAGTGAAAAATAACTTAATTAACATTTTTTCAAAATCCGCATTGTTATCGGTGTGCGTATTGCTAACAAGTTGTGCTTTTACCACCTTACCTGTGACAGAAATGCATTCTAAAAATTATGGTCAGCGCATTAAATTTTTAGTAATGCATTACACCGCTGAAGATTATCAAGGCTCGGTTCGTGAGTTAGTGAATAAAGGGGGCGTTAGCTCGCATTACTTAGTTCCCGAAAGTCATGATAAAAGCTACTTAGAAGATGATCTTAAAGTACTCAAGCTTGTTGACGAAAGTGAACGTGCTTGGCATGCAGGAAACAGTTATTGGCAAGGCAGAAAGGCGATCAATGATCAATCTATCGGTATTGAAATTGTTAATGTACCTAAATGTGAACAATTGCCTAAAGAAAAAAAAGCAGCTATAAAAGGGCAAGATATTATCTCAGGGCAAATGTGTTTTTTCCCCGATTATGATCCCAAGCAAATTGAGTTACTCATTGAATTGTCAAAAGACATTTTAAAGAAAAACCCGGATATATCGCCAACACGCATTATTGGTCACAGCGATATTGCTCCTCAGCGAAAAAGCGATCCCGGCCCGCGTTTTCCTTGGTTTCAATTATATCAAGCAGGTATTGGCGCTTGGTATGACAAAGAAACGGTCGTGAAATATTGGCAGCTATTTGATCAACAATTACCAAACACAGCGCTAGTGCAACGAGCATTGAAAGCTTATGGTTATGGTATTATTGAAACAGGCGAGTTAGATCAGCAAACCCAAGCGGTTATACATGCTTTTCAAAGCCATTTTGTGCCATGGAAAATAACAGATCGTGTTGATGAGCAAACCGTAGCTACTTTATTTGCTTTAATTGAAAAATACATGCCTAAAGCCAGTGAACAATTACTGTCTCGTTATCAAGATGAATTAACGATAGTGCTAAAAACTCCTCATGCTGTAAAAAAAGGGCAAATCGATGAAACTTTTCCACAGCAACACCGAAGCAATCGTGAGTTAGTGAATGACCGCGCTGTATTTAAAGCCTATCAGGGCCGTGGTGAAATAATTATTGATAATCAAAACGCCGTTGCTGCAGATATTTTTGTTAATGGTGAAAAGCTTAGTATTGCTGAGCCATTACAGCCTTTTAACACCTATCAATACAGCTTAAAAAAACGTACTAAAAATGGTGATAACACTTTTAAAGTAGAAAATATCTTGCCAGAAGGGGCTAGTTTAAATATCACAATTCCTTATCCAAGTTTACAAGATGAAAGCGCGAAGCATCAGAAAAACTTCACAGAAGTTGATGCTTTGATTAATGAAGATGTTAGCAATGGTTTTCCCGGTGCAGTACTGGTAGTAGTTAAAAACGGAAAAATTATCAAAAACAGTGCTTACGGTTATGCTAGAAAATATGCCGATGGCGGCGAACTGCTTGAGTCACCGGTAAAGATGAGAACAGAAACCTTATTTGATATTGCGTCAAATACTAAAATGTTTGCCACTAACTTTGCCTTAATGAAGCTAGTTACAGAAGGCAAGCTTGATGTCAGCTTACCTATAAATCATTACTTGCCAAAGTATCGTGGTGCAGGGCGAGATTTACGTACAGTAAAAGATATTCTTACTCATAACGCAGGTTATGCACCACAAGTTAAATTTTTTACTAAAGAAAATAAACTAGGCGCTGCTTTTTTCTCACAAACCACAGCACGCACTAAAGATTTAATTTTAACTAAAGTGCCTTTTGCTGTTGGTCGCTCGACCAAACGTATGTATAGCGACACTGACTATATGCTTTTAGGTATGATTATTGAAAAGATCACCGGGATGGCATTAGATAAATATGCTGAATACGATATTTTTCATCCTTTGGGCTTAAATAACACTGTCTTTAACCCATTGCAAAAAGGTTTTAGAAAAAACCAATTTGCCGCCACAGAAATAAATGGTACCACCCGAGGTCATCGCGTTGATTTTGAAAATGTCCGTACTTATGTGTTGCAAGGTGAAGTACATGATGAAAAAGCTTATCACTCATTTGGCGGCGTAGCAGGTCATGCAGGTTTGTTTTCTACAGGGAAAGACTTAGCTGTGTTAGCACAAGTATTGCTCAATCGTGGCGGCTATAACGGTAAAGAAATTTTTTCAGGAAAAGTGATTGATCAATTTATTAAACCTGATGATGGTAATGGCACTTATGGTTTAGGTTGGCGACGTGCAAATAATGGTGATAGAAAATGGCATTTTGGTCCTTATGCTAGTGGCTCAGCTTATGGCCATACTGGCTGGACAGGCACGGTGACAGTTATCGATCCTGAACATGATTTAGCGATTATATTACTTACAAACGCTCGTCATAGCGAAATTGAAGGCGATGATAAAGATTACCAATTTAAAGGTAAACAGTTTGAAACCGGAAAATATGGCAGCGTTATTTCTCTTGTTTATGAAGCTGTGTTAGATAATTAGAATAGTTAGTTTTAGTAAACTATTAAATAATGTCACTTCTAATTTTTCTGCACTATTGTAGAGTTATCAAATGAATATAGTCTTAATGTCAACGCGACATTGTTTGAGAACTTTAACCGAGTAAGAAGTGAATGATGAATCGAAAACAACAAATAATCAGCAGTGCGATCAAAGCCAATGTTATTAATGACAATTTAACCCTTGTTGGCATAATGGACTTGGATGGTTTACAGAAAACTGTCAAGGCTGCCTATGCGGCTTTTCCTCAAAACTTCTTTCATACGTTTGCAGTAAAAGCTAATGCTTTAGTGAAAGTGTTAGAGCCTCTTTGTGAATACGGAATGGGCGCTGAAGTTGCTAGCCCAGGCGAGTTATTGATTGCACGCTCTGCTGGGTTTGCTGCTAAAGATATTATTTTTGATTCTCCCGCAAAAACCATGGCAGATTTACGTACCTGCATTAAGCATGATATTTCACTTAATATTGATAATTTACAAGAATTAGCGCGTATTGACCAAATTAGTAAAGAGTATCCTGAAACAAAAGCGGTTATTGGCTTTCGTGTCAATCCGCAAATTGGCAGTGGTCAAATAGCATCAACGAGTACTGCAACCAGTACCTCTAAGTTTGGTTTTGCCTTAGCCGACGGTGATAATCGTCAACAATTAATTCGTATATACAAAGAACGCCCTTGGTTAACCAGTATTCACACCCATACAGGCTCGCAAGGTTGTGAGCTTTCTTTGATGGCAAATGGTATTAAAGCGATCACCGATTTAGCCGAAGAAATTAACGCTGTTATTGGTCACCAACAAGTTACTCGCTTAGATATTGGTGGTGGTTTGCCTGTTAATTTTTCTTCTGAAGAAATAAAACCTAGTTTTCAAGATTATGCCGATGTGCTAAAAACGACCGTGCCACTGTTATTTACTGACAAGTACCAAGTTAAAACTGAGTTTGGCAGAGCGATAGTAGCAAAAAATGGCATGATTATTACGCGTGTTGAATATACCAAAAACTCAGGTGGTCGCCATATTGCTACTACCCATGCCGGTGCTCAAGTGCTTACCCGTACTGCTTTTTTACCTAAATCTTGGCCGCTAAGAGTAACAGGGTATTTGCCTTCTGGACAAGAGCGAAACAGAGATAACACTGAACTTGTTAAAACTGATGTTGCAGGGCCTTGCTGTTTTGCTGGCGATTTAATTTGTGTAGATCAATTACTGCCTAAACTCGCGGTCAACGATTATGTGATGGTGCATGATACTGGCGGTTATTATTTTAGTAATCATTTTGATTACAATAGCTTACCTAGAGTTGGTGTTTATAGTGTTTGTGGCGCTGATGATGCGCTGACAATAGAATGTATTAGACAAGCTGATACTATAGAAGATGTGTTGAGTAAAATGTAAAAGCATTTTGGCTAACCATCCATATCTCATTCAATTAACTTAACAGCCTATAACCTTGGGGTATGAGATTATTCCACAAGTGACTAGACTAGTAATAAAATGTTCTAAAATTTTTATTACTCTTGTTAATATGCAGAGCAAATATTAAGTTTGTCATGATATACTTAAGCTCTATTCCATTTTAAATGTCACTGCTTTATGTTACCCCGTATTGATCATCAAACGCATTTACCGCCTCTTTATAATAACTTTGTCAATTCACTAAAAGCCAAAAATTTTACGGGCGATATCAGTGCTAAATATAGCTCTCGCTTAAGTGTTGCGACTGATAACAGTGTTTATCAGCAATTACCACAATTGGTTATTAACCCACGAAGTCAGCAAGATATTATTTTATTGGCTAAAACCGCCAGTGAAGATGAATATAATACCGTTAAATTTAGCGCGCGCGGTGGCGGTACTGGCACTAATGGTCAAAGTTTAACACCGGGTATTGTTGTTGATTTATCCAAGTACATGAATAAAGTGCTAGAGATAAACGTGCAAGAAAATTGGGTGAAAGTAGAAGCGGGCGTGGTAAAAGATCAGCTCAACGACTACTTACGTCCCCATGGTTTTTTCTTTGCACCCGATTTATCTACCTCTAACCGTGCAACCATTGGCGGTATGATCAATACTGACGCTTCAGGGCAGGGCTCTTTGGTTTATGGTAAAACTTCAAATCATGTATTAGCGTTAAGCTCTGTACTGGCAAATGGCGATGTCTTAAATACTGAGCCAATGAGTATTGAACAAGCAAAAGAATTGGCAAAAGAAGAAAGTAGTCATGGCCAAATAATCAAACAAGTACTTGCTTCAAGCCTTGATAACCGTGATCTTATTTTAGAAAAATTTCCACGTTTAAATCGTTTTCTAACCGGTTATGATTTAGAAAATGTTTTACAAACCTGTCAATCAGAAAGTGGCGCGTTAAATACTTTTGACTTAAGCCGCTTGATCACTGGCTCTGAAGGATCTTTAGCCTTTGTGTGTGAAGCGAAACTGAATATTACTCCAATTAGCCCAGCAAAAACCTTAATTAATATTAAATACGATAGTTTTGATTCAGCGCTCCGTCACTCGCCTTTTTTAGTAAGTGCTAAAGCGACGTCTGTTGAAACCATCGACAGTAAAGTATTGAACTTAGCCAAGCAAGATATAATTTGGCATAGCGTTAGTGATTTGATAACTGATGTGCCTGATAAAACTATGGATGGTATTAATATTGTTGAGTTTAACGGAACTAGCGTTGAAGCACTCGCTGAGCAAGTGGCTAATTTAACTAAAGGTTTAGATGAAACTATTGCTAATGAAGATGATGGCGGCTCATGTGGCGTAATTGGTTATCAAGTAACCTCTGATTTAGCTAGCATCAATAAGCTTTATGCGATGCGTAAAAAAGCGGTGGGCCTTTTAGGAAACACTGACGGCAGTCAAAAACCCTTAGCTTTTGCTGAAGATACTGCCGTTCCTCCTGAAAATTTAGCGGATTATATTGTTGAATTTAGAGCCTTGCTTGATAGCTATAATTTGCATTACGGCATGTTTGGACATGTTGATGCGGGTGTATTACATGTACGTCCTGCATTGGATATGTGTGATCCAGAGCAAGAAAAATTATTACGCACCTTATCTGATGAGGTGGTTAAACTCACTGCTAAATATGGCGGTTTAATGTGGGGCGAACATGGTAAAGGCTATCGCAGCGAATATGGTCCTGAATTTTTTGGCGATGCACTATTTACTGAACTAAGAAAAATTAAAGCGGCGTTTGATCCACTTAATAAAATGAATCCAGGAAAAATATGTACTCCTATTGATTCATCTGAGCAATTAGTCAGCGTAGATGATACCAAACGAGGTTATTTTGATAGGCAAATTCCTGTAACCGTTAAGGAGTCTTTTACTGCGGCAATGGATTGTAATGGTAACGGGTTATGTTTTAACTATGATGCAAACAGCCCTATGTGCCCGTCGAGCAAAATAACTAAAGATAGACGACATTCGCCTAAAGGTCGTGCTGGTTTAATGAAAGAATGGTTACGCTTGCTTGAAAATCAAGGTGTTGATATTTTAGCACTAGAGCAGAATGTTAACGACTGGTCGGTAAAAAAATTACTTGATAGCAGTGTCGCTAAATTCAAAATAACCTTTGCTAAAATAACCAATAAAGATGAAAACAAAGATGATTTTTCGCACGAAGTCATGGAGGCTATGCAAGGCTGTTTAGCTTGTAAAGCTTGTGCTAGCCAATGTCCGATAAAAGTGGATGTACCTGATTTTAGAAGTCGTTTCATTAACCTTTATCATTCACGTTACCCGCGACCGATAAAAGATCACCTTGTAGCCAATGTTGAAGTACTGGCGCCTTTGATGGCGAAAGCACCTAAACTGATGAACAGTATTTTAAGCTTAAAAGCATATGATAAGTTGTCAGAGAAAACGATAGGTTATGTCAATACGCCTTTGCTCAGTGTACCAACCTTAAAAAAACAAGTGAAGAAAGCCGGCTACTCAGGATTTGATTTAAGTAAACTGCAATATTTAACTGATAAGCAACGAGCAGGTTATGTGCTCATTGTACAAGACCCTTTTACTTCTTTTTACGATGCCAATACCGTACAAAGCATGATGGAGCTAATACGAACATTAGGTTTAGAGCCTATTTTATTACCGTTCAAACCTAATGGTAAAGCCCAACATGTTAAAGGCTTTTTAGCACGCTTTGCTAAAACAGCAAAATCAGCCAGCGACTTTTTAAACCAAATTGCCAAGTTGAATATTCCTATGCTTGGTATGGATGCATCTATGGTGCTTTGTTATCGTGATGAATATAAAAAAATACTCGGTGATAATCGCGGCAGCTTTACTGTTCAATTAGCTCATGAGTGGCTATTGTCATTTATTAAACAAGATAAACAATTTAACCTTGCAGTGAAAACTTCACAAAAACCTTTTAAACTATTCGCTCATTGCACTGAGAAAACAGCCTTGGTAAATAGTGAGAATGAATGGCAAGACATCTTTAAACATTTTGGTTTAACCTTAAATAAAGTGAACGTTGGTTGCTGCGGCATGGCAGGTACTTATGGTCATGAAAAGTCAAATTTAGAAAATTCTAAAGGCTTATTTGATCTAAGCTGGCAGCCAAAATTAGTGGAACTAGATAATGAACAAATTTTAGCGACAGGCTTTTCATGTCGCTCACAAGTTAAACGTTTGACTGAGCTTAAGGCAAGACATCCAGTTGAAGCCTTATTGGCAACATTAAAGTAAATGAGTAATTCAGACCATTGGAATAAAATTTTTTCTGATAAAAATGATCAAGAGCTTGGTTGGTATGAAAGTGATCTCTCACAAACACTTAAGTTTTTAGAGCACATTGCAATTCATCCAGGTTCAAAAGTGTTCTTACCCGGTGCTGGAACCTCAGATTTAGTTGAGGAATTGCTAAAAACAGACAGCCATATAGTGCTTAATGATATCAGCGACAGTGCTCTTAAAAAGTTACAAGCAAGATTAGGTCATGGCAGTTTTGAATTTTTCCACCATGATATGGGTATGGCTTTCACTCAAAAATATGACATTGATATTTGGATAGATCGCGCGGTATTACACTTTCTTTTATCTGAAGAAAATATCTTAACTTATTTCAACAACGTTAAGGATTCTATTAAAGTTGGCGGCTATGTTTTATTAGCCGAGTTTTCAAAATCAGGAGCATCAATGTGCGCAGGGCTTAATGTTCATCAATATACTGTTGAAGAAATGCAGGCACGCTTAGGTAGCGATTTTGCATTAATAACGAGTGAAAATTTTATTTTTATTAATCCCTTTGCTCAAGAACGACCTTATATTTATGCATTGTTTCAACGCAAATAAGGTCGATAATTACACGGTTAAAATAGGGTGTGTGAGTTAAGTCTGTCAGAGCAGCGTTTAGTTATCTTATTAAAAACAGAAAATCAGTTAATGCTTTGCTGTTTTTAATGCCTACAAGCTAACTTAAACTTATAATTTAGGAATGCGAATTTTCTTTTCTTCACTTTGACGATAAATAATTAAGGTTTTACCGATAACTTGAATCTTTGTGGCTTTAGTTTCACGGCAAATAGCGTCAACAATTAAACCTTTAGTTTCTCTGTCATCTGTTGGGATTTTCACTTTAATTAATTCATGATGATTAAGGGCGTAATCAATTTCAGCAACAACGGCTTCAGTTAAGCCATTACTTCCGAGTAAAACTACAGGTTTGAGCGGGTGAGCAACACCCTTTAAGTATTGAATTTGCTTTTTATTTAAGGTCATTAAAATTTTTCGATAATTGTTAACTTGAATTAACGCTATTTTACCCTTATCTACTAGTGAATATCTATAAATAGTAAAAAAAAACTGAACAATACTATGGCAAAGAAAAAACATACCGGAAGTTCGCAGCGCTGGCTTGACGAACATTTTGAAGATGAATACGTAAAAAAAGCCAAAAAATTAGGTTTACGTTCGCGCGCCGTTTTTAAAATTGAAGAAATTAATAATAAAGATAAACTGATAAAAGCAGGCATGAAAGTGGTTGACTTAGGTGCCGCTCCCGGTGGGTGGTCTGAGTATGCGGTAAAAGCGGTTGGTGATAATGGTCAAGTCATTGCTTGTGATATTTTACCCATGGACGCTATTGTTGGTGTTGATTTTTTACAGGGAGACTTTAGAGAGGAAGCTGTATTAGATGCTTTATTAGCACGAATTAACGGCACTAATACCTTAGGGAAAGTCGATGTAGTAATGTCTGATATGGCAGCAAATATGACAGGTAACGAAAGTGCTGATTCGGCCCGCAGTATGTATTTAGTCGAACTTGCTTTAGATATGTGTCATCAAGTTTTAAAACCTAATGGCGCTTTTGTTGTTAAAGTATTTCAAGGTGCTGGTTTTGAAGACTTTATGAAAGCAACACGCGAGGTCTTTAAAACAGTAAAAACGCGAAAACCTGAATCATCCCGTGCACGCTCTAGAGAGGTCTATTTAGTAGCAACAGGTTTTAAAGGCTAACGTTTAAATTTAATCCTAAAGTTGTTACTAGTTGTAAATCAGACTAAAGATAAATAGCGACAAAGCTTGAATTGTAGTAAATTAGGCACAATAACGTATAACTGTACTTTTTATACAAATTTTATTAATCCCAAAGAGGTCATTAAGTTGAGCGATATGGCAAAAAATCTTATTTTATGGTTAGTAATAGCCGTTGTGTTAATGTCTGTTTTTCAGAGTTTTTCTCCAAATACAGTCAATGATCAACAAATGGACTATACCCGTTTTATCACCGACGTTCGTCAAGGACAAATTCGTGATGCTAACGTAGACAGAAATGGTGTAATTACGGGTGAAAAACGTAGTGGTGAAACATACACTACTACCATTCCCGGCGGTTATGACAGAGATTTAATTAATGATCTTGTTAAGCAAGGCGTTCGTGCTCAGGGTAAATTACCTGAAGAAACAAGTTTCTTAACCACTATTTTCGTTTCTTGGTTCCCAATGATCTTATTGATTGGTGTGTGGATTTTCTTCATGCGTCAAATGCAAGGTGGTGGCGGTAAAGGCGCTATGTCTTTTGGTAAATCTAAAGCGCGCCAATTAAGTGAAGATCAAATTAAAACTACCTTTGCTGATGTTGCTGGTTGTGATGAAGCAAAAGAAGAAGTTTCAGAGTTAGTTGACTATTTAAGAGAGCCAACTAAGTTCCAAAAACTTGGTGGTCGTATTCCATCAGGTATATTGCTTGTAGGTCAACCGGGTACAGGTAAAACCTTATTAGCAAAAGCCATTGCTGGTGAAGCAAAAGTGCCATTTTTTACCATTTCAGGCTCAGATTTTGTTGAAATGTTTGTTGGTGTTGGTGCCTCGAGGGTACGTGACATGTTTGAACAAGCTAAAAAATCAGCGCCATGTATCATCTTTATTGATGAAATTGATGCGGTAGGTCGCCAACGTGGCGCAGGTATGGGTGGTGGTCATGATGAACGTGAACAAACCCTAAACCAAATGTTAGTAGAGATGGATGGTTTTGAAGGTAATGAAGGCGTTATTGTTATTGCTGCAACTAACCGTCCTGACGTACTTGACCCAGCGTTATTACGCCCTGGTCGTTTCGATCGCCAAGTTACTGTAGGTTTACCTGATATTCGTGGCCGTGAACAAATTTTAAAAGTACACATGCGTAAAGTACCTTTGGGTGATGATGTTAAAGCTTCTGTTATTGCGCGAGGTACACCGGGTTTTTCAGGTGCTGATTTAGCAAATTTAGTGAATGAAGCTGCTTTGTTTGCCGCACGTACTTCACGTCGCACCGTAGGTATGAGTGAGTTTGATAAAGCTAAAGATAAAATAATGATGGGCTCTGAGCGTAAGTCTATGGTAATGAGTGAGTCAGAAAAAGAAATGACGGCTTATCATGAAGCAGGTCATGCTATTATTGGCCGTTTAGTGCCCGATCATGATCCTGTTTATAAAGTGAGTATTATTCCTCGCGGTCGTGCACTAGGTGTGACTATGTACTTGCCTGAGCAAGATAGATTTAGTCATTCTAAACAACATTTAGAAAGTAATATTTCTTCGTTGTACGGTGGCCGTATCGCTGAAGATGTTATTTACGGTAGTGATAAAGTATCAACAGGCGCTTCAAATGATATTGAACGTGCTACAGATATTGCCCGTAAAATGGTAACGCAATGGGGCTTGTCGGATATGGGGCCTATGCTTTTTGCTGAAGAAGAAGGCGAAGTTTTCTTAGGTCGCACCTCTGCTAAATCTCTGCATATGTCTGATGAAACAGCAAAAGCGATAGATCAAGAAATCAAAACGGTTATTGATAGAAATTATCAACGTGCTGAGAAAATGATCAAAGATAACATGGATGTTTTACATGCCATGAAAGATGCATTGATGAAATATGAAACTATTGACGCATTACAAATTGATGATTTAATGGCAAGAACCGAAGTAAGAAAACCAGCAGACTGGGATGATAGTGATTCAAGTTCAAGCTCGAATTCAAACCAAGATGGCGATACAACACAAAATAAAGATGATGTTGTTGACTCAAAAGTCAAAAATGAGCCAGTAAAAGATAATGTCAGCCCGGATTTGTCAAATCCTAGTGATACACCGGCAAAGTAATATTTTTTAAAAGTATAAAAAACCTCGATGGTTACTTAATTTAAAGTAAACACCGAGGTTTTCTTTTATGTAAAGATAAATCATGAATAAAGCAATTCAGTTAAATGCTACAAACCTAGATTTAGAGCAAGTACAAGTAATGGGCATTTTAAATGTTACCCCTGACTCGTTCTCTGATGGCGGTAAATTCGCTAATTTCGAGCATGCTCTCAAACAAGTTGAGCTAATGGTTAGAAATGGCGTGGATATTATTGATATCGGTGGTGAGTCGACTCGCCCAGGCGCTCTTGATGTTAGTGAAAAAGATGAAATAGCGCGCGTAATACCTTTATTAAAAGCGATAAAATCACGATTCGACATCAAGGTTTCTATTGATACCAGTAAAGCGGCTGTTATGGCTGAATCTATTAATTATGGCGCAGATATGATTAACGATGTTCGTGCCTTGCAAAATGAAGGCTGTGTTGATGTTATTGCACAAAGCGATATTGCTGTTTGCTTAATGCACATGCAAGGAATGCCAAGAACAATGCAAGAAAACCCTCAATATAAAAATATTATTGATGATATAGTAGCGTTTTTTACAGCGCGCATTAAATGTTGTCAGAAAAAAAATATTAGCAAAGAGCGCTTGATTTTAGATCCCGGTTTTGGCTTTGGCAAAACCCTTGAACATAATTATCAAATGCTGGCAAATTTTTCTCAATTTAAAACCCTTGATTTACCTTTACTTGCCGGGATTTCTCGTAAATCGATGTTAGGAAACTTATTAAGCCGTGACGTAGAACAACGTTTAGCCGGTAGTTTGGCTGCCGCTATTGTTGCGGTGCAACAAGGTGCGAGTATAATACGTGTACATGATGTTGCAGAAAGCGTTGATGCTTTAAAAGTTTTAAAAGCTGTTAGTCAATATAACAGTTAAACAGTATTTTACTGTCCGTTTAGTTTCATAAGAAAACTAAAATAATAGAAAGTAATAGAAATTAATAGCGAAGGAAAAAAATAATGTCTAGTCGTAAATATTTTGGCACTGATGGTGTACGTGGTTTAGTTGGACAATACCCAATCACTCCTGAATTTGTAATGAAGCTAGGTTATGCTGCGGGTAAGGTATTAGCTGCACAAGGCACTAAAAAAGTACTAATAGGTAAAGACACTCGTATTTCAGGTTACATGTTAGAGTCGGCATTAGAAGCTGGTTTTTCCGCAGCAGGCGTTGATATTGGTTTACTTGGCCCTATGCCAACGCCGGGGATTGCTTATTTAACAAAAACATTTCGCGCAGAAGCCGGTATTGTTATTAGTGCTTCTCATAATCCTTATTACGATAATGGCATAAAGTTTTTCTCTCAAGATGGTCAAAAACTACCAGATGAAATAGAGCTCGCTATAGAAGCTGAATTAGATAAACCTATGGCTTGTGTTGAATCAGCGCTGTTAGGTAAAGCAAACCGTATTGAGGATGCTGCCGGTCGCTATATAGAATTTTGTAAAAGTAATTTTCCAAGTCAACATTCATTAAAAGGTTTAACTATTGTGGTAGATTGTGCCCATGGCGCTACCTACCATATTGCTCCAGATGTGTTTCGTGAACTCGGTGCAACGGTTATTGAAGTAGGTACATCACCTAATGGCACAAATATCAACGATGGCTGCGGCGCAACGTCAATGCAAATGGTCAGTGCCGCTGTGGTTGAGCATAAAGCTGATTTAGGTATTGCTCTTGATGGCGATGGCGATCGTTTAATGATGGTTGATCACACAGGTTATGTTATTGATGGTGATGAAGCAGTTTATATTATCGCGTGTAATGACTTAAAATCAGGCACTTTACAAGGTGGTGTTGTTGGCACACTAATGAGTAATATGGGACTTGAACTTGCCCTTGAAAAGCTCGATATACCTTTTGCCCGTAGTAATGTTGGTGACCGCTATGTAATGGAAATGCTTAGAGAAAAAGGCTGGCAGCTAGGTGCTGAAAATTCAGGTCATATTATCAATTTAAACCATACATCAACAGGCGATGGCATTATTGCGGCTTTAAACGTACTTACTGCGGTTTGTCAGCTAAATAAATCGCTTTTTGAATTACGCCAAGGCATGACAATGTTGCCACAAATTTTAGTGAACGTTCGTTTTAGCGGTGGCAACGACCCCATTAACTCTACTAGTGTGCAAGCCTCGGTTGATAAAGTGAATGCGGTATTATCCGGTCGAGGTAGAGTACTACTTCGAAAATCAGGTACAGAGCCTTTAATTCGGGTTATGGTTGAAGGCCCAGAGCTAGAAGAAGTGACTAAGCTAGCAAATGAAATTGCTGAGGCAGTAAGATCAGCCAGTTAATACATTTTACCGTTTCTTATGACTAAATAAGCAACAATTAGATGAAGTATTTGCCTTGAAGGGATTAGATTTACAGTTATTACTTGTAAGTTATTCTCAGGTTAGTTAATATCTCGCGGCTTCATTTTACAATACATTGAAAAGTGGATAGAGGATAAAAAATGACTAGACGCGCAATCGTTGCTGCTAACTGGAAAATGAATGGTGATTTAGCATTAGTTGATACCATGGTTTCTAGCTTACAAAACATTGAATTACAAAATAATGTTAGCGTAGTTATTTGTCCTAGTTCGCCTTATTTATCTAGCTTTGTTGATAAGGCAAAAAAAGCTGAATTGAATGCCGCTATTTTTACTGGTGCACAAAATGTTAGCGAACATAAAAATGGTGCTTTCACTGGCGAAATTTCTACACAAATGTTGCAGGAATTATCAGTAAAATTTGTTATTATAGGTCATTCTGAGCGCAGAAGTTATTATAAAGAAACTTCAACGCAGGTAGCGCATAAAGTTAATGCAGCATTAAATGCTGGGTTAACACCAATATTATGCATTGGTGAGAGCGAAGCAGAGCGTGCAACAGAGCAAACTGAAACAGTACTGGCTTCTCAATTGCAACCCGTGATTGATGAAATAGGTATAGAAAAATTTATTGATGTTGTTATTGCTTATGAACCCGTTTGGGCCATAGGAACTGGAAAAACAGCATCAAATGAGATGGCACAAGAAACACATCAATTTATTCGTCAGTTTTTAGCGAAAGCTAATCAAAATGTGGCGACTAAAGTGCCTTTGTTATACGGTGGCAGCGTGAATGCGTCAAACTGTGAAGACTTATTTGCGCAAGCTGATATAGACGGTGGTCTTATTGGTGGCGCTAGTTTACAAGCAGAGCAATTTAAAATTATTTGCTCAGCAGCGAAAGGAAAGTAAAAATGTTGTATCAAGTTTTAATTATTGCCTATGTTCTTATTGCACTAGCACTTATTGGTTTAGTGTTAATTCAGCAAGGTAAGGGTGCCGATATGGGCGCATCTTTTGGTGCTGGTTCATCAGCAACTGTATTTGGCTCAGGTGGTTCGGGTAATTTTTTAACTAGAACGACCACATGGTTAGCCATAGCTTTTTTTGTGATTAGTTTAGTATTAGGTAATTTAACGGCCAATCGTACTAAAGCGGTTGAAGAGTGGAATGACCTAAGCACACCAGTAAGCGAACAAGGCATTGCAACAGATGCTATTCCTAGTGACAAGGTTGATGGCAGTGCAGAGCCTACGCTTAGCGAGAATAGTGATGTTCCGGCTGCAGATGCACCAACAACAAAAAAAGATGATAGTGACGTACCAAACTAATTATTTATCATAAAAGTTTAATTGCGGATGTGGTGGAATTGGTAGACACGCATTCTTGAGGGGGATGTGCCGTAAGGCGTGAGAGTTCAAATCTCTCTATCCGCACCATTAAACTTATTTATACAGTATTATATAGACCGAAATAACCTTTGAAATTAAGGTGTTTCGGTTTTTTTATGTCTTATATTGTTCTATATAGAATAGTGACATCCTACCTTTTTAGTAGTACGTTTAGTAGTACCAGTTAACAATTTTCGAATCAGGTACTACTAAAATGGCCAGAATTGCTACCCCTCTTACCAATACAGAAGTTAAGCAAGCGAAAACTGATGATAAAATTTTAAAATTGTCTGATGGTGATGGTTTACAGTTAAGAGTAAAGCCTAATGGCTCAAAATCATGGATCCTTGACTATTTTAAACCATTTACAAAAAAACGCACATCACTGGGGTTAGGTTCGTATCCTGATGTTTCTCTTGCAGATGCACGTAAAAAAAGAGCATCTGCTAAAGAGCTGCTAGCTGATGACATTGATCCTAAAGAACATAGAGACGATTTGCATAGGTCAATGGCTCTTGCTGCCAACCACACATTTCAAAATGTAACTGCCAACTGGTTTGATATAAAAAAAAGTAAAATAACAGAAAATACAGCAAAAAGTTTATGGCGCAGTATAGAAAAACATGTTTTCCCATCGCTTGGGCATAGGCCGATAGATAAAATATTTGCGCCAGAGGCGATTAAAGTACTTAAACCTTTATCGGCAAAAGGTACATTAGAGACAGTGAGTAAGTTAATTGGTTATTTGAATGAAATAATGAACTTCGCTGTTAACACAGGAATATTACACCACAACTCTTTAGCAGGTATTAGGGCGGCTTTTGATAACCCTAAGGTAAAGCATAGGCCTACTCTTAAACCTGAAGAGCTTCCTGAATTGATGAAAGCTCTATCTTTCGCAAGTATAAAAATTACTACGCGTTGTTTAATCGAATGGCAACTACATACGATGGTAAGACCTAGTGAAGCGGCTGAAGCAACTTGGGCTGAAATTAATTTTGTCGATAAAACGTGGGTAATCCCAGCTAGTAGAATGAAAGGAAAGAAACGCTCTCATACAGTTCCGTTAACGGATCAAGCTATCGCCATTTTAGAAATCATGAAACCTATCAGTATGCATAGAGAACATGTATTTCCTTCTGATCACAATCCAAGCCGTCCTACTAATAAGCAATCAGCAAATATGGCATTGAAACGTATGGGCTTTAAAGGAAGGTTAGTCGCTCATGGTATGCGCTCCATTGCTAGCACTACAATGAATGATAGAGGTTTTAATGGAGATGTAATTGAAGCTGCTTTATCTCATGTAGATAAGAATGCGGTTCGTAGCGCGTATAACCATTCTAACTACCTAGAACGTCGAGTTGAGCTAATGAATTGGTGGTCTAATCATATACAAAAATGTTCAACAGGCGATTTTAGTTTAAGTGGGCGCATTGCTCAATTATGCTCAGCCTAAAATAATCTAAATTAGTCACGGACGACTCGCATCACTTTATGTTTTTATGTGCTCAGGAATCAACGACGAGTTACGTAAATGCACACATATCACTTATCAATTTATTTTTCCTCAAACGAGACTGCACGCTATCTATGTATAAAAGAAAGTACGCTACGCCGTTCTAGAATAACGGGAAAACTTTTTGGTATATCAGCTCCAACATTTATCAAAATAGGTAAAGCTGTACGGTATGAAAAATCTGTATTAGAGCTTTGGCTAAAGCGTAACTCAATTAAATGTAATGGATAACACATTCTTTCAAACTACATAACAATGAGTATTTATAAAATGTTAGATTCAATTTTTACAACAGAACAATTCAGTTACAAAAATTATAGATTTATGGGAGAGCATCGAGTTGACCGTTTTACCGCTCACTGGGAATTAGAGTTAAGCGGTTTATGTTCAAAATATCGTCATTTACGAGTAGATAAAATAATGCTTATCTACCTTGAGAGAGTAAAAAGGAAATATAAAGGAGGTTCAATACCCATAAATTGGTTTATTAAAGGGGAGGTGTATTCAAAGCCTGAATTTATGCCGAAAACTAACGATTATATGTCTTTTCTAGATTATTTTTCGCACCCGATTTCTATTACAACAGGCAAGCGTATTCAATGGGAAGATATTCCTGTAAATGATCTCAGTTCTGGTGCTAACAGCGCTTTTATACAAAATTCGACGGGATGGCAGCCAAAACCTTTACAGAAGTCAGTATCAATAGCAAATTTAGAAAAGCTGCTTCTGGGGTAAACTGTTTATTAATTTTAATGCTAAAGGTGACAAAATAGATATTTAACTCCTATTTTGTTGCCTCGCTTTTAGGTTATATTCCTTTCTGTTTTGACTACAATAGACTGATTTAAACTGTTTTTTCATCCTTACGTGTTTGACAAATCACAGTATTTATTGCACCTTGTTCTTTGCATAATGGATTAAAGCTCATATCATAAATTGAAGTACCTAAGGTATTATTCTCCTTAGCATTCAAAACAAGCCTTATCCTTAACAATACTAACAATGAAGTGGTAAGTGATGCCTATTCCTAATTATCAAGCCTATATGCGCTCTGTGCTTAGCCATCTAGCAGACGGCCAAGAACACAAGTTACGAGCAATAACCAATGCTGTTTGTGATGAATTTAATTTTACCCCTGAGCAACGCGCATTAAAAATACCAAGTGGTAAATCAACTTATGCAAAATCGAGGATCGGATGGGCTAAAACATATTTAGTGCAAGCGGGTTTAATCACCCAACCTAAACGAGGTTATTGCTTGATTACCGATCGTGGTATAGCGGCACTTAATAGTAATGATGAAATCAACAACAATTACCTAAAGCAATTTTCTGAATTTACCGCTTTTAAAACTCGCAGTAATAACAATTTCATAGACGGCAGCACAGCAAAGAACACGACAGATATAGATCTTAGCTTATTAAGTGAGCAAACGCCGTATGAAGTCATGGAAAACACCTTTAATACAATTAATTCGGCTTTGGCTAGTGATATACTCGACGCAATTTTAAAAGCCTCACCAGAATTTTTTGAAACCTTAGTAGTCGATTTAATGTTAGCTATGGGTTATGGCGGCTCGCGAAAAGATGTCGGTCAAGCCACACAATATACACAAGACGGTGGTATTGATGGCATTATTAAAGATGACAAACTTGGTTTAGAAATGATCTATCTACAAGCCAAGCGCTATAGCAATAAAACGGTAGGCAGGCCAGAAATTCAAGCCTTTGCTGGCGCATTAGATATGCACCGAGCAAAGAAGGGCGTATTTATTACTACGTCAACTTATAGTAAAGAAGCCATTGAATTTACCTCACTGATTGAAAAACGCATCGTTTTAATAAACGGCGAACAATTAACTGATTTAATGCTAGAGCATAACTTAGGTGTTAGCAGTAAACAGGTATACGAACTTAAAGCGCTAGACACTGATTACTTTATCGAAGAATAAACTTGCCCGATAACGTCGGCCAATAACACAACAGTAGTAAATTAAATGACAAACGAACAGCACAACGATCAAACATCCAAAAACCTAGCAGCAGAAAGCTGGGCAATAGCAGACTTACTACGCGGCGACTTTAAGCAATCTCAATACGGCCGCATCATATTGCCATTTAACTTATTACGCCGCTTAGAGTGCGTATTAGCAAGCTCTAAAGACAATGTATTAGCAGAGTATGAAAAAGTACTAAAGATGAACTTGCCAGAAGAAGCACAAGAAAGCTTTTTATTACGTGCTACCGACGGTTTATCGTTTTTTAATACCTCAAAAATGGATTTGTCTAAGCTTGGTGAAACTGGGCTTAAAGCTAACCTTGAAAGCTATCTGCAAAGCTTCTCTAAAGATGCCCGTGAAATTTTTGAATACTTTAACTTTATCGAACTCATTGCCCAACTTAACGATGCTAATTTGTTATGGCGGGTGGTACAACGCATCCGTAAAATTGACCTTAGTGTTAAATCGGTAGCTAACCCACAAGGTGTTAGTAACCATGATATGGGTTTAGTGTTTGAAGAATTGATCCGCCGCTTTGCTGAAAGCTCTAATGAAACGGCAGGCGAGCACTTCACTCCCCGTGATATTGTGCGTTTAACCACTTCATTAGTGTTTATGGAAGATGATGATGCTTTAAGTAAGCCTGGCATTATTCGCACCATTTACGATCCTACGGCCGGTACCGGTGGTTTTCTGTCTTCAGGCATGGAATACGTTTATGAGCATAACCCACAAGCGGTTATGCGCGCATTTGGCCAAGAGCTTAACCCTGAAAGTTATGCTATCTGTAAGGCTGACATGTTGATCAAAGGCCAAGATGTTAGCAATATTAAACTGGGCAATACCTTATCTAACGATCAACTGTATGCCGATAAGTTTGACTACATGCTGTCAAACCCACCGTTTGGTGTTGATTGGAAGAAAATAGAAAGTGACATTAAAGACGAACATATCTTAAAAGGCTTTGATGGTCGCTTTGGTGCAGGTTTACCTAGAGTATCAGACGGCTCTTTACTGTTTTTACTCCACCTTATCGATAAAATGCGTGATGTTGAACACAGCTCAAACAACACAAACAACGCAGGCGGTGGCCGTATTGGCATTATTCTTAATGGCTCGCCATTATTTACGGGTGGCGCAGGCTCTGGTGAGTCTGAAATACGCCGTTATATCCTTGAAGCCGACTTACTAGAAACCATAGTAGCACTACCGACTGACATGTTTTACAACACTGGCATAGCTACCTATGTATGGCTGCTATCAAACAAGAAAACAGCAGAGCGGAAAGGCAGAGTACAACTAATTAACGGTGTAAACCTCTTTGGCAAAATGCGCAAATCACTTGGTTCAAAGCGTAATGAGATGAGCGATGCAGATATTGCCACCATTACCCGTACCTTTGGCCGCTTTGAAGTAGTTGATGCCACTACCCTTGATAAACTTGGTTTAGATAAAGCCCCTGAGCAAAAGTCTAACCGTGGACGTCAATCAGCTAATGCTAAAACAGAATCACCTAAAACCTTTGCCAGTAAAATCTTTGCTAACCATGAGTTTGGTTATCGCCGTATCACCATAGAGCGACCATTGCGCGAAAGTTATCAATTTAGTGATGAACGTATTGAAACACTGCGCTTTGCCAATAAACCACTTAATGCGCCAATGAAATGGGTTTATGAACACTATGGCCCTACTGGCGGTAAATGGTCAGACAGTGAGAATTGCAAGAACTATGGGGATTTAACATGGTATGAAGATGATATACGTGCTTATGTTAAAAAACACTTTAGCGAGCTTAAAGAAAAACACATTAAAGACTTGCTTGATAACAAAATTTGGCTAGCACAAAAACAAACCTTACTTAAAGCGCGCCAGTTACAACTTGAGCTTGGCACTGAGCAGTGTGATGATAAAAATAGTTACGAGCCAGCCATTAAGGCAGCTTGTAAACAGCTTGATTTAACGCTTGAAGCAAAAGAGAAAAAAGCGATAGAAACTGCGGTAAGCTGGAAAAATCCAGCCGCAGAAAAGGTCATTAAAAAAATTCACAAAACACCACAAAGTCACTCATCAGCATCAACGCTTGTTGCTGATAGAACGTACCTTGATGCAATACCCACTTATGGCTTGTTTAACGCAGTCGTTAACGGCAAACCGCAACTAGTTGAATACAAGGCTGATGGTGATTTACGTGATAATGAAAATGTAGTACTAGACCCTACTCAAGAGGTAAACGAGCTTAACCAAGCCTATTTTGCCAAAGAAGTACAACCTCATGTGCCAGATGCCTGGGTAGATGCCAGCAAGCGAGATACGCAAGATGGCGAAATAGGTATTGTTGGCTACGAAATACCGTTTAACCGCCATTTTTATCAATACCAGCCACCAAGAGACTTGACAGAAATTGATGCTGATTTAGATGCAGTGAGCAGTGATATCATGACGTTGTTGAAGGAGGTACACTCGTAATGGCAGTAGATACAGCCTTAGCCGGTAAGTATAAAACTTATCCTGAGTATAAAAACTCGGGCGTTGAGTGGTTATGTGAAATACCAAATGACTGGCAAGTCAAAAGGCTTAAGTATATCTGTAAAGTTCAAACTGGTACTAGAGACACAGTTAATGCAGTAGATGGCGGTAACTATCCTTTTTTTGTTCGATCGCAAACAATCGAGAGAATTAACTCTTTTGGTGCTGATTGTGAAGCTGTTTTAACTGCTGGAGATGGCGTAGGTGTTGGTAAAGTTTTTCATTACTTTGATGGGAAGTTTGATTATCACCAGCGAGTTTATATGCTTAATAATTTTAATCATGTGATAGGTAGATTTGTTTATTATTACTTATCAAACAACTTCTTTAAAGTCGCTTTGGAAGGATCGGCAAAGTCGACTGTTGACTCATTGCGTTTACCTCAATTTTTGAACTTTGAATTTTCACTGCCAAGCATCAAAACGCAGCAAAAAATAGTCAAATTCCTCGATCACGAAACCGCTAAAATCGATACCCTGATTGATAAGCAACAACAGTTAATAAAACTGCTTAAAGAAAAACGCCAAGCGGTGATCAGCCATGCAGTTACTCGCGGCCTGCCTTCTACCACGGGAAGTCGCATACCAATGCGTGACTCAGGCGTTGATTGGTTAGGTGAAGTGCCTGAGCATTGGGAAGTGTGCAAGCTAAAGCATATTATAGCTTCACTTGAGTCTGGAGTGAGTGTTAATGCTGCTGACATTCCCTCACAAGATGGTGAGTACGGAGTTCTAAAGACTAGCTGTGTTTATACGCGAATGTTTAGGGTTGAAGAAAACAAAACTGTTATTAAAGAAGAATATACCCGCCTAAAGTGCCCAATAAGAAAAGGTGCAATCATCATTAGCAGAATGAACACACCTGAACTTGTTGGTGCAAGTGCCTTAGTTGAAGTTGAAGACCCAAACATATTTTTACCAGATCGGTTGTGGCAGACAGTATTTAAAGATGATGACAGACAGAACCCTAAATTTATTGCCTTTTTTATGATGATTGAAGGTTTTAGAAGCCAAATCTCGCTGGCTGCTGAGGGGGCAAGTAGTAGTATGCAAAATATTGCGAAAGGTGATTACCTATCAATTAATGTTTCTTTTCCTGACTTAAGCGAACAGGGAAAAATAGTTGACTACCTAGAGAAAAGGCTTTGTGATTTTACTCTGTTAGAAGGCCAAGCAAACAAGGCTATTGAACTAATACAAGAACGCCGTACCGCGCTGATATCATCTGCCGTCACAGGTAAGATAGATGTTAGAGATTGGCAAGCGCCGCAAGGTTCAACCGCTGGTGTTACTTCTAGCAATGCTGGCGAGCATCAAGCTGTAGCAAGCACAGTAACTTAGTTAGCGGCTTTAATAGTTTAAAGAAGTAATGAATTTACAAAACAAATAGAAATACTAACAAGAATAAAAGCAGGGAATAAGCAGCATGAGCGCAACATCGTTTAAATTCAGTGGTGGTGACAAGTCAACCGAGTATGTTTTTCAAAACGACATGATCAATCAACTATTGGCTAATGGCTGGCAACTTGGCCAACCGAGCGGTTATAACCGTGAATTGGCCTTGTATGAAGAAGATGTGCTTGGTTTTGTTAAAGATACCCAAGATGAACAGTGGCAAAAGTACTGTACGCTATATCCAAGCACCCCTGAAGCTAAGTTACTTGAACGTATTGCTATTCAGCTTAATAAAGGCAATAGCAGTGCTGCGTCGAACGTTTCTTCAAACAGTCAAATGCGCACCTTTGGCACCTTAGGTGTTTTGCGCCATGAAATTAAAGACCGAGGCACACGTTTTAGCTTGTGTCAGTTTAAGCCTGAACATAACTTAAACCCTGATACGCTTGCTCGTTATAAAAAGAACCGTTTACGGGTAGTGCCAGAGCTAGTTTATTCGCCATGGGTTACAGATGAGCATGAAGCGGCAACAGGTGTTAGAGCTAAAAAGTGGCGTATTGATTTAGTATTGTTTGTTAACGGTATACCTGTAGTTACCTTAGAGCTTAAATCTGAGTTCAAACAAGCGGTGCAAAATGCCATTAAGCAGTATAAAACCACTCGTTTTGCTGTTGATCCTGCCACTAAAAAAATAGAGCCGTTATTAAGCTTTAAACGCGGCGCACTAGTACACTTTGCCGTTAGTCAGTATGAAGTGTATATGGCAACCAAGCTCGATGGAGATGATACCTACTTTTTACCTTTTAACAAGGGCACCAAAGATGGCGGCGCGGGTAATGATGTGCCTGAAAATATTAACCAATACGCAACAGATTATTTATGGAATGAAGTGTTACAGCCAGACAACTTGCTAAACATTCTTGCTCGCTTTGTGCATTTACAAATAGAAGACAAAGAAGACTGGGAAGGGCGTAAATATAAAAAAGAAACGCTTATATTCCCGCGATATCATCAATGGCATGTTGTCACAAACTTGGTTTCAGCAGCGCGCACAGAAGGCCCAGGGCATAAGTATTTAATACAACACAGCGCAGGCTCGGGTAAATCAAATTCTATCGCTTGGTCGGCGCATCAGTTATCTGCTTTGTATAACGAGCAAGGTAATAAACAGTTTGACTCAGTAATCATAGTGACCGATCGCAATGTATTAGATGCACAGCTACAAGAAACCATTTCACAGTTTACCAGTGTTGAAGGGGTTGTTGGCCGTATTAATAATCAAGAAGGTGATGGCTCTAAATCAGAAAAGCTGGCAGCAGCATTAGAAAGTTCACAGCCTATCATCATAGTAACTATTCAAACCTTTCCGTTTGTTTTAAAGGCTATTGAGAACTGCACCAACTTAAAAGAACGTAATTATGTGGTTATTGCCGATGAAGCGCATAGCTCACAAACTGGCAGTACCGCACGTCAGTTAAAAGAAGTATTGATGATTGACGGAGCACCAAAGGGCAGTGGTGAAGAAGAATTAACCACTGAAGATATACTTGATGCTGCTGTAGCCTCACGTAGAGCATCAAGCAACCTAAGTTACCTTGCCTTTACCGCAACCCCTAAAACTAAAACTTTAGAGTTATTTGGCCGTTTACCTAACCCTAAAGAACAAGCGTCTAAAACCAACAAGCCAGAGCCTTACCATGTATACAGCATGCGTCAGGCTATTGAAGAAGGCTTTATTCTTGATGTATTAAAGAATTATACCAACTACAAGGTTGCTTATAATTTGGCGATGAAAATGGCGGCAAGCGATCAAGAAGTAGAAAGTAAAAAAGCTAAGATAAAGCTTAATCAGTGGGTTCGTTTACATGATTATAATATTAGCCAAAAGGTACAGGTAATAGTTGAGCACTTTAAAAATAACGTTATGGGCTTATTAGGCGGCCAAGCAAAAGCCATGGTGGTAACCAGCTCTCGTAAAGAAGCGGTACGCTATAAACAAGGTTTTGATAAATACATTGTTGAAAAGGGTTATCAGAAAATTCATGCCATGGTTGCTTTTTCTGGTGAAGTTGAGTTTAACGACAAAGACCCCGGCTGTGAGGCGCTTATTGGTGAAAAGTTTACCGAAAGCAATATGAACCCTAACCTTAAAGGTCGAGACATGCGTAAGGCCTTTGACAGTGATGATTATCAAGTGATGATAGTTGCCAACAAGTTTCAAACAGGCTTTGATCAACCTAAGCTGTGTGCCATGTATGTTGATAAAAAGCTTGGCGGTGTTGAATGTGTGCAAACCTTATCAAGGTTAAACCGTACTTTCCCTGGTAAAGCAGAGTCTGGCACCTTTGTATTAGACTTTTTCAATGAGCCTGACGATATATTAGGCGCTTTTCAGCCTTATTATCAAACGGCAGAGCTTGCCGATGTATCAGATCCTGATCTAATTCATGACTTATTTGAGAAGCTACGCGCCGCTGGCATTTTTACTTGGCGTGAAGTTGAACAGTTTTGTGATGCTTTTTATATTAAGAGCAAAAGTAATGCTGCTATTGCCAATATTTGCAAGCCAGCCGTAGATCGTTGGCAAATCCGTTATAAGTCAGCAATCGACGCATACAAGCAAGCTAAAGACATGTTTGAACGCACAAAGAAAACGGGTGATGCGGTATTAATTGCCAATGCAGAAAATAGCTTTAAAGCGTGCAAACAAGAAAAAGATGCGCTTGAGATTTTTAAGAAAGACTTAGGCACCTTTGTTCGCTTTTACGAGTTCATGTCACAAATTGTTGATTACGACTCAAAAGATCTTGAACGATTGAGCCTTTACGCCCGTAACTTACGGCCAATGCTTAGAGAAGCCATTGTTGAAGAAGATGACATTGACTTGAGCAACGTTACGTTAAGCCATTACCGTTTATCAAAAATAAAACAGCAAGACATTAAGTTGCAAGCTGATGCAGAAGACATTGAGCTTGAACCAGGTGATAGTGTTGGCTCTGCTACGGCTAAAGATAAACAAGAAGAATGGCTGTCGCAGATCATTACGCGTTTAAATGAGTTATTTATTACCGATCAGTTAACCGATAAAGACTTGGTTAATTATGCCTATACCATTCGCGATAAGATCAGTGAAAACGGTGTAGTGATGAAACAGCTAGATAACAACACCGCAGAGCAAGCCATGTTAGGTGATTACCCTAAAGCACTGATGAACGCGATAATGGATAGCAGCGATGCCCATCAAAACCAAATGATGCAGTTACTATCTAACCCTGATAAAGCCGCTGGCTTTTCGCGCTTGGTGTTTGATTTGTTGAAGTTGAGTGATGTTGAAAGATAGAGTTGTAAAAGCTCAAATACAAGCTGAATTAGTTCACAACGAGATTTTATGCGATCATACTGTCTAGAATGTGCGCGTTGCTGACATTATTAATGTCCTGTTGGTAAATACAAACTGAACAATTTAATTATACGTAGCAATACGTTAGGCTATCTGTTAAAAAGTATTAATAAAATGAAAGTAAACTGTTGCGTTGTAGAAAAATGCGCAAGTTTCGCACTATTAAATTGTTTCTTTGAAGGAGTTTTCATTGACAGATCCAAGTTTAATCAAAACCATAATACTCATATCTTTTTTTCTGTTCTTTGTATTTGTTTTGATTCTAGGCGCGATGTATGACAAGACTAAATCACGATGGAGTTATTTATTTTGGGGGGCTTGGCTGATCGCCATAGCAATTTTTTCTATCGTGGGAATTGAGTTAGTAGAAGCTATTTTTAAAAAGGATAGCTTTTCGGATAACCTTTTGCCTAAGGATAAAGAGCAACTTAATACCTTTGCTCAATTTGTTGCTGTATTTAAATGGTCATTTGTATTAATTTCTGGAGGAATTGGGGTTAACTTGTGTTCACATGGAATTATCAACTCTAAAACTCAAATTATTTCAGAGTTAGATGAACAGCAATTAAATGACATCGAATCTAATACTGTAACTATCAAAAGAATGATCATCGGGCTAGGTGTTTTTATGGTGATTGGTTTCGTTGCACTATGGATAAAAGTTTAAAGGTAGCAAGTTACTCAAACGGACGAAAAACAGTTGGCTAGCGTCCGTTCCTCTCAATTTAGCCAACTATTTCGCGCCGCATAGTAAGGCGTGAGCACTAGAGGATAAATTGAGCATGGACATTCTTAATATGGCAGTTTCTGCGTTGGTGGGTGCAGTAGTACTTTGGGTTACACGAGACTTTATTATTCCGAAGTCAGCAGGAATATTTTTTAAATCAGCAAAACTAAGAAAAACTGGCAGTTTAAAGATGAACTTGATGGGGGAGTTGTAGGTCAAGCGACTATCACTCAGCTAGGAAATACTATAACAGTAGCTGCTACTAGAACAGTATCCCGAAAAGGTGAACAAACAAATAGGAAGTTTACTTACAAAGGAACGATTCGAGAGCGAAATTTAGTTATGACATTTGAACAGGACGGCTCAGGGGGCAGTGTCTGTGGATCAATAGTACTTAGAGTTAATTCAAGTTTAAATGAAATGAACGGGAATACTCTTTATTATTCTGATTCTTCTGGTGTACTTAGTCACCCAATTTACTTTACTGCGACGGTCTAGTGCTATCAAGTTATTCAAAAGAACGCAAAACGGTTGGCTTGCTATCCTTCGTCGATAATTTTAGCTAAGCATTTATGCGCCCATTACTTAAGGCGCTATATGTCATATCTACATGAAGTACTAAATAATGATTTCGTTCAAACGAGAAGATAACAAATTAATTTTATACTACTACAGTGACCAATCTAATCCGAAGTGGGTTTACCATGAGATTGAAAAATCAGGCAGAGTTACAATAGGAAAAGCATTTTCTCTGAGCCAAAACGAACTAAGAACAACTTTCGATGATGAAAATGAACATGCTCCAGTCGAGTTTGAGCTCGCTACAAAGGAAAACGAATACTATCGCTTTCCTAGAGATTTAATGTCACTCGATCACGATCTATTTATTCATGAAATAGTTGCTTTTGAACGTAAGTTCTTCGTTGCCGAAAGAGGTATATCTATATTCCCTAAGATTGACGATATGGTGGAAGAGTCCATTTATATTGGTGGTGATAGCGAAGGGGCGATCCCTTTGGAGGTTTACACTGATTTGCTAAGGGCTTTTCCAAATACATACGAATTAAATAAATATGCATCAGCTCGTATCAGTGGTGTTTTGTCCTCCTATATTGATACCAAAGAAGACTATGAAGTCAACTATCAAGCTTATTTGAACAAGAAAGTAACCAAAAAAGGAGCCAACCTTAAATATCGTTTTTCCGAACTAGAGGTAATGAAATACACAAACATCTTGGAAAAACTAAACAAGATGCTAAATGATGAAGAGTCCTATAGTGAAGCTCAATGGCAAGAAGAACTATTGCAAATAATATTGCTTCTATACCCCAAGTATATTCATGTCTTCAAAGAAGCGCCTGTGCGAGACACATATAACAAATGCAACAGAAGTATAGACTACTTGTTAGTCGATTCTTGCGGAAACACAGACATTATTGAGATCAAAAAGCCTTTTGATAAATGTATAGTTACTAAAAGAACTTACAGAGACAACTTTATACCTTTGAGGGAATTATCTGGCACGGTTATGCAAATTGAGAAGTATATTTACTATCTAAATAAATGGGGTAGGAAAGGTGAAGATAAGCTTACTGAATATTATAAAGATGAGACGCCAGAGAACTTCAAGATAAAAATAACAAATCCTAGCGGAATCATTATCATGGGTAGAAAAAAAGGGTTAACTGATGCACAGCTCCAAGATTTCGAAGTTATAAAGCGAAAGTATAAAAGTGTAATCGATATTATTACTTATGATGATCTAATTGAGCGACTTGAATTTACGATAGGTCAATGGACAGAAACATATAACAAGTCAAAGCACGCGGAAGCAGAAAACTTAGCCGGTATATGAATCGTTAAGACCGCTTTTAGACTACAAGTCAACCTCGGAGTTCAAAAGATAATGTCGGTTTTGTGGCAAAATTGAATGCTGAACAATATAAGCAAGCCTACTCACAAACTGCTTGATTAGGTTTAGCTTGAAACACTAAACCTTAGCAATTTGCTATTTGTTTAGCTTCATCTGTTTAAAAGAAGTAGATAGAGTAATAAATCTAACTAAGTGGCTTTTCTGCGCAGTCAGCGTCCCCCCTGTTGATGATGAACTGCAAAAGGAACCTAGCTAGGGGGCGGTTTGACATAATTAAAAGTAATGCTAGTATAAATGCAAAAATACTAATTAATCTAGTTACTTAGCTTTACCATGGACGGTCATTACCAATGAAACGGATTTTAAATCTTATTTTTATCTTCACCTGTTACCTCTTAGTCCAAACACTTAACTCCGTTAATGCCAGCATTATAACCTTTGAAAGCTTTGGCGAACAAAAACTAGAGATTGGATTAATACAAAGTAACTATTTTGATATAAGCGCTTTGTTTGCTTCTTACACTGATTTGAACATAATCAGTAGTAACGTTGAGTTTTCATTTGTAGACGATATTGACCCTTTAAGTTCTTGGTCATCAACAGGTGATTATCAATTAAAAAGGCTTGAAACCAATAACCTCAATAGTGATTGGCAACTTTATTATGAAAGAGATGTTAATTACGGCTCTTCTGATGATGAGTATGAATATTATTATGCTAGCATTTTTGGAGATAGTACTTATGGTGGTAATGTTATAAGAAATGATTTTGATATGGTTACTTCATATGATTATTCCGTGTTTAACTACAATGTTTGGCTAGATGATAAACATTACTATACCAATACATATAATTATCGCTTTGGTAGTTATGGTAACTATTCATTATCTTTAGATTTAAACAATGAAAACTTGAGTGCTATAGGTCATTCAGGGCTTGTTGAGTACAAAGTAGGTGTTTACGGTAGTGACGCAATTTTTAAGTCAGCTTTGTTAACGTTAGAGTATACAGGGCAGGCGGTTTCGGTTTCTGAGCCTACAAGTTTAGGGCTTTTTTTGATTATGACCATCGGGTTATTCCTACGTTATCGCAAGGAAAAAAGTCACTTTTAAAAAAGTTAGTTCTTTTTAAATAGCCACCAGAAATAGCAACTACCTAGCACTATACCCGCGATAGGGTATGTAACAAGTAAGATTAAAAAAATAATAAATTCCATTTTTCTTGCCCTATTTTAAAACACATTTATTAAATTCATTGTAGTGTGAAATAGTTAAATTGCTCATTATTCGCAACTTTAATAACCAACTAAAAAACAACAAAAGTAAATATTGCTACTACGGCTTTGTAGCCGTACCCATCATTAGGCTACCTACGTAGTAGGCGGGTAGTTGGGTAGTTGGGTAGCCAATGTTTACAATGGTTTCACAGGTTGTTCCACAAATATACTCGCTGTTTTTTTTGGGTAGACGGGCAAATTTAAATCTAACTCAGTAAAAACACGCTATCCGGCTACTCATAACTCGTTATTGGGTAGCCGGGTAGCTATTTATCAGGTTGTAAATGAATATAACGTGGCGCTCTAGATTTTTTCTCTCTGGTTTGATAAATACGATAAAAATTACCATTAAGATTAACTCGCTCAGATTTTGAAGAGCCCTCAGGCATCAAAGCGAAATCATCATCTGCCTTAGTTTTAGCACAATTAACTAAAAGTCTATATTCAGCCCTTAGTTCAGTTGCTTTAGTAGTACCACCTTCACTACCTAACTTGTTTAATGCGGCATGAGCAACATCATGGATGGTCATAACTTTTCTGCTTTCTGGTGTTGTTTTTTCGGGCTTATCTGAAACCTCTAAGTTATATGGACGTATAACACCTAGCCATTCACCATTTCCTATTTTCACGCTTTCTTTGTAAAACCATTTAGCTTCGCCACTAGTTAAACTAAAATTAGTTTTAGCATCATCTATACGTACTAACCTGTGGCGTTCTTTACAACTTAAACCTGAGTCTTTGGCCATTTGCTCACCCATAAGGGATAATGTATGGCACACTCTTGCAGCATCTTTTAAAGCACTCGCACCACGTGCTGCTTCTACATTACCAGCAGAACCATCGTTTTCTTTTCCTACCTTGCGGGTATGATGAACCAAACGGATAGCTACGCCTGTGCAAATAGCTATTTTTCGATAACATTGCACAACAGCATCAATGTGTGAGTTGTCATTTTCATTGCTTTCATGGGTACTAACAAATGGATCTACCGTTAATAAGACGATTTTTTTATCTAAGCAAAAGTCAATAATTGTTTTTGTATTGGATGATTCCAAAACAATATTTTTCAATTCAATTGCCATTAAAACTCGAGCTCCATAACCACTTCGAATAAATAGTCTATCTTCTAATTCAGCTGTATTGATACCGTAGTACTGGCATATAGCTGCAATCCGCCTGTTTATTTCATCATCATCGTCTTCGTTGTTTATTACTAATACATTTCCTTGTTTAATTTCACCAAATCCAAGTAAATCCTTTCCTGAAGCGACACTAATGGCTTCAATAAGTGTCATCATTGATTTACCAACAGCACCCGCAGAAATCAATAAGTTTAAATAGCCAGCAAGTAAGTAATTAGGGATTAGCCAGTTTCTTCTTGGTATTTCACTCGCTTTAAAATGTTTGCTTATTGTTCTAGCGCTAAATATTTCAGAGATTGCATTAACTTCATTTACAGGTTTGTTATTTTGGATTATCTTTTGAAATTCTTCATTTGTCATTTTGAACGAATCAAAGTCAACATCGCTGTGATCAAAGGTTTCTACCCAGCCTTTTTTACTAGCTTCATAGTAAAGGTATTCAATTTCGATAACTGTTTCGGTATTACCTCGCCTTGCGTCTAAGTCTCGCCATTTAGCTACATGCTCATTATGGTCAAACTTATCGCTCTGCTGTGACCATTCACACCACCACTCAAAAGCGTCTAAACCATTGGTAGAATGTAACGCCGCGCCAATTGACCACCACAAAGTATGATCATCAGGCTCAACATACTCTAAAGCGTGTTTGATTTTATTTTCTTCATCTTTGCTGAGTTTATATAAGCCAGCGGTAGGGATCGTTGCTGGGGTGTCATTCTCAGAGACAGTGATAACCTTGACCACTTTATCTAAGATAGATTGAGGCGCGTTTTGTAATGGTATCTCGCCTATCCCTTGCTCTAACAGATAGCTATAACCATCACTCGGCGTAACAACGATATAACCACCATCACCGCGAATATCTATACCATTGGCTAAGACGTTAGTTTTTGTTAAAACTTTGCCCTCTGCTGGCATGTTGTAATAGATATGCTTACCACCGCTGGGCGTTTCCTGTACGGGTGTTTCGTAATCATCAAAAAGATGATCGTCTTTAAAGTTCTCCCAAGCGGCTAAACCATCGTGTTTAACGTCAACATCAACAGCAAAAAAGCCTGAGATGCGCCCAGTAGCAACAGCAACATTGCTACCTTGAAAAGCATTGTTCCACCAAAAACGAATCATTGAGGGATCTTTCGTTGCGTCCTTTAAACCATTTGCTGTACGTGGATGCTTACCCACACTTTTACAATCGTCATTATTACAAGTACATGAGCCGTTGGCTCGCTTACTATGAACAGGAAAGACAGCAAAGCCCATTTTCGCATAAGCTAAAGCAGCGTCGAGGCGTGTTGCATCATTATTAATGATCGGCTTATTAGCAGCTAGCATGAGTAAGCCCCTGTTTTAATTTTTGGCGATCATTAATTAAAGTTTTAACTAACTCTTTGATTTCGTCTTCACTGTCTCCAGCAATCATTGAAGCAAGAACAGTTTGATATTCATGTTCAATGTAACCAACAGCTTTTTCACCAAGTGATATTGCGGGAGGTAAAAGTCCATTTTTCACCTTTAAATACATGGTTGTCCTAGACAAAGGTAGAACATTTAACACTTCTGATAAGCGTATTATTTTTATTGGGGTGTTCATTGATGGTTTCATTATCAGTCCTATTAAGTTTTATATTGACTGTTTACGTATTATTCACATATTGAGCGAGTCGTCCGTGACGAATTAAAATAATTTAATTTATTTTGAAGTTAATTTTGGGTAGGTTATTTTGTCTGAATGGAAATTTTGATGACTTTGTTTTTTAGTGGTACAGCAAGTGGTACACTTATTGTTGTTATTTGCTAAATAAAAGTAATAACAATTAGTTACTGTTTATTGTTGAGTCTCTCTATCACTTAAACATTGAAATATATTTAAAGGCCGATTCATGATGAATCGGCCTTTTTCCGTTTGGTTGTCACATTGAGATGGCACCGTTTTCGATTGTGCATCAACAGGAGTAAATAAAATCGTTTACTTTAAGTGCATTTAAACGCATACTGTAGTATACTTTACCGCTAGTAAACGAAAAGTTGTACTCAATATGAACCCTTTCAGAATAGATAAAATCGTACCACCCGATGATTTTTGTGGTCGTGCAGATGAAATAAGTAGACTGTCAACTTTAATCGAAGGCAAAGCCAACGTTATTATTTTTGGTGACAGGAGATACGGAAAAACCAGCCTAATTCAAAAGGTATTCGCTGATATTCCCAATACAATCTTACCTATTTATCTTGATATGTATTCAGCAGTTGATGAAATGGACTTTGCTGCGCTCTTGTATAAAGCCGTAGAAGAAGCCACTCCAACTACCTTGCGTAAGCAATCCGGCAAACTAATGAAACTTTTCACGAGTATTGACGGTGTATCTTTCACTCCGACCAAATCAGGCGAATCTTTTGCCATGAAGCCAAGTTTTCAAACACAGGACTTTAAGCAGTTGCTTGCCTCTGCATTTGATTTAATCGACCAATACTGTCAGTTCAGCAAATGCACTCATGCAGTTATTGCCTTTGATGAGTTTCAGCAAGTGGCGGAGATCAAACACGTTAAAATAGACGCTATGCTACGTGCTATCTCGCAATCAAACCCAAATGTTAGCTTTATCTTTTCTGGCTCTAAAAAAAGCATGCTTAAATCGCTGCTTAGTGAGCCTAAACAGCCTTGGTACGGAATGACAACACCGATTTCAGTAGAAGGTATCGACCCTACATTACTGCAAGCCTATTGCGAAGAAAAACTCGATGGCAAGTTTGGTGACTATGCTTTCACTTGGATGTACGAAACCTTGCGAGGTCAAACCCGACTTATACTACAAACCTGTTTTGATTTCTATGCAAACAAAATTTTCAATCCTTCTATGGACGATGCTATTGAGGCAATAAATCGTATGGTAAATGAGCATAAAGCGGACTTTACAGAAAAGTTTCTCATGTTCAGAGGGCAGCAAAAGAAAGGGCTTAGAGCAATTGCTAGCGCAGTAGAAGGCAAAGTCTATGCCCAAGAAAACCTTGATAAGCACAATGTCACCAAACAAAGACTTAATCAGGCAATATTGTCTTTATTAAAATCGGATGAAATACAAAAGTTGGATGAAGGAACATACCAGTTCAACAATGTTTTGTTCGGGTTGTGGATGATCAAAGAGCAGCGTTAAACCACTACAAAAGGGAGGGATGCAATTAATATTTAAACAGTGGTTATTTTATTTATTTTCTAGAGCTATAAAAAACAGTTCGCTATGAGCTACTTTGATTGTTATGGACATTTAAAGTATAAAAGATCAGCTCAGACCCTAATATCTACGTTTTGACCTAAGGATGACTCAGGATCAGGTGCTTGGGCAGGAGCGACCGAATCTAAGAGTTTACCAATTGTTTTTTCCTGTTGATCTTGAGACTGTTTCAACAAGTTAACATTCACTGTTTCAAGTGTTTGCTGTTGTGTTTTTGCGGTCAAAATAGCACCGACACTGCTTAGATCCATATATACACTCCCATAAAGAGAAGAAATAGTTATCCTTTTAAAGTTATCGGCAGATTTAAAAATAACCGTAGTGAATTAGCAAAATTAATAATGACGCTGTTTTCTAGATTGTCTGAAAACAAAAAACTTTAACCAGTTGAGTCGGTACTATTTGGGATAACCCGTAATCGCGCGAATTGATTTATATAGCGGGCTTAAGCGCTGATACATTTTTTGATAAACCTCATGGTAAATTTTATCGTATATCGCTTTATTCTTAGCGATAGGCTCAAATTTATCCCCTTCGTGGGTCATGTGTTTAACTGCGCTTTGATAACTATCATATAAACCAATACCTACAGCAGCATTTATAGCAGCGCCTAATGCTGAGGTTTCAAAGGTGTGCGGACGCTCAGCAGTCATGCCAAAAACATCTGCGGTTATTTGCATGGCCTCATCACTTTGTGAGCCGCCACCTGATACTTTTAATGTTGTAATTTTTGTACCTGATTTCTTTTCTGATAGCTCTTTGCCTTCACGTAACGCGTAAGCTAAACCTTCTATAATTGCGCGGTAAATATGAGCACGTGTATGCACATCACCAAAGCCTATCATAGCGCCTTTTGCTTCAGGGCCTGGTGTGCGAATACC
>Ga0316207_10000937_pt1 | contig 40295 bp, 64 predicted proteins | sample 6weekpyrite_MG_FD_204943 | JGI IMG/M metagenome (GOLD analysis project Ga0316207, IMG submission 204943) | Microbial mat bacterial communities from mineral coupon in-situ incubated in ocean water Damariscotta River, Maine, United States -... | ecosystem: Environmental > Aquatic > Marine >... | reverse complement strand
ATCGTTGTAGTGATGTTTCTTCCATAAATTCCTCCGCTTTTCTATCTGTTAATCTGGTAAGTTGTTTATCCAGTTTTCATTGCTTTTTTTACGTTTGTTGAATTCGACTGTATTCATAACTTCAACAATCCGATCTAATTCTTTTTCTGACTCTGGCTCAAAATGACCAATAGCTTCGCCATTTTTTAACAGCCAATAACTATGATGTCCGTTTCCTTTGGTATATGTTTTCATCGTGAAACCTCTTTCTGTTGTTGCGTTAACCCAAATCTGTCAATTAACGCCATTAATTAAAATTATCTATCAATATCAGTGTCGCAAATCACTGTGTTATGTTTCGTTTATTCTGCTCTATAAATCAATTTACGTAGCCTAGCGTTCTCTTTTTCAGCTTCGCCTAGCTTCATTTGCAACAAATCACGCTCAGCCTTTAGCATTAAATACGTCTGCTCTGCCTGCCCTTGGCACTCACTCAGAAAATCTATTTCCTTTCTTAGCCTAAAGATCAAACTTAGTTCTTGCTGTGGTGACTTGCATGCTCGTTTCATTGCTTAATGATAATCGCTTATGTTTATTTTGTTAAATACCGATTTAGAATAGATAAACAAATTATTATAACCTTAACAGGGATGCAAGTACCCTGTAATTTAACTTTATATTGCTTAATTACTGTGTCCAGTTAGCAAGCTATATTTAACAATATCCAGCACCCCAATAAACTGTGCTAGTGATATTTGTCCGTCATACTTTTCTATCAATTTAGCTATATCTTGCTCTAAATCTTCTTGCGATGAAAATCTAGTGTTAAAATTTGCCTTTGTTACATTATCCATTTCCGCAAGCCTCGCTTTTATTTTGTGCGTCTGTTAATAGTCTTTTTGCCGTTTCGTGCCTTGTTTCGTTTTCGTGCTTTTCTTCTACACAATACAAGAGTTCTAAATATAATTCCTTACTGCTTTTTTCTGGTATTTCTGTGTCTTTAGTAATTCCAATTACATTATCCATTTTATTCACCTGTTGGTTAAAGTCGCCATATAACAACAAAATCAAAGCGGACTTGCTACGCTGCCCCGTTTATTTAAAAGGTTACGTGTTTAATTCCTACTTACTGTAGATAAACTGGAATTAATTCCCACTTTGTAATTCCTTGTACTCACTATCCCTTGGCTGAAATAATTCAATACCACGCTCTAAACAATAGCTTTCATGCTTACGTAGTGCGTTGAACCTTTCACCCTTTGTTGCTGCCCTCATACCATCCCTGCCGCTTCTAGACCAACTTAACCTATCACCTTGCTCGTCACGCCCTAACCAATGGCAAGTAAACAATAAATGTGCATCATCAGCGTTAAATGGCCTTAGCCCGTGTGGTGTACCGTCTGATTTAATCATTAACGGCATTGTCACGCCGTTTTCAGCCATAAACTTAGCTGTGCTACTCATCCATGCAAACCAAATACGACTCATCGACCACTTGCCTATCTTTGGGCTTTTAGTTTCTATTAGCAACAGCGGTTCTTTTTGTAACTCCTGGTGGATAGATTCTTGGAACTCGTTAAAGTTATTTTTAGAAACCTGGTACTCCATCAATGCAACCTCTCGTTAGTCTCAAAGCTAAATCCACGTTTATACATTTCACTTTCTACGTAAGAGTAATATAAATCAGCGCTATTTAATTCTAGCTGTTTAGTTTGTAGAGCTGTTCGCAATTTTCCGTTTTCACTTTCAATAAAAGATAGCATTTTCTCTAATGCTTTTATTCTCGCTTTATCTGTCATAACGTGCTCCAAAAATTAGAACCTGAAATATAATTATTTATCATCGTATCGAGTTTGCTTATTTTAAACTGCCGGCCCTTTGCGTACTTCGATGATTCACATTGTTTGCAATTTGGCTTATAGCCTTTACTGCCGTTTGTGTAAAACTCACTGTGCCTCTTTTTCTCTTTACAATCTCTGCAAATCTTCATATTGCCAAACCTATCAACTCTAATTTTTTACATGTTTCTGGATTAAACCTACCAACCCTATACAAAGTCTCTACTTCTTTCCTTAGGTTGGTAGGTATATCAGCAATATTTTTAAGTCTTCCGTCATTGAGAAAATTAACAACGTCTTGTACGGTTTGAGGCTGCTCTTCTGAACGCTCCGGTTCTGACTGTATTTCATTTAGCACCCAACTAGCTTTAAAACCTTGCCAGCCATGTTTAGCGGCAATGCTAAGCGCCTTATTAACATCAACACCTTTAGAGTTTAGATCGTGCAAGTGTTTAGTCGCTGAATCTATATAAGCCTGCGTCATGATAACGCTTCTTTTTGATTTTCTAGACCTACATAGCTCATTGAATATTTTAGGATCTGCTGAATTAGGCCACTTTGAAAAATCAAACTCCTCTTTAGTTGATTTAGTTTTTTTATTGTCGGGCTGCGGCACGTCCCAATTATTTAAAGCCCACTGGTTACTATCTTCCCTTAACACTGTGCCGTCATTACATAGAGCTATTAGTGAGTGCGTATCGTTAGTTAGTAGCTGTATTATTTTCCTTTTCATCCTAAAACATCTCCATCTGATCTGTTTCTTTCTTATTTAACTGCTTTACAGTTCTGTACCAGTGACTAACATGCGGCGTAAAACCAAGACCGTACAAACTAAGATCATTATCTAACACAGCCAAAGCAATAGCTTTATAGCTTGGCACTCTCATAGACTCCATTAACCTATCAGAAACCTCATCTGGTATACCGTCAGAGTAGCAACGACCCTCCCACACCTGAATATAGCTTTTTGCTCTCGATATAGCTGTTTTGCCATGTTCGTATTGCTCGCTCTGCTTGTTTATTTGCCAAAAATTTTTGCTCATCGGTTAAAAACCCCCATGCTTTTCTAGTTATGTGTTCAGGGCAATTTATAGCCAAAGCCGCCGCAGCATGGCCAACCCAAGCTTTTTTATTTATAAAGCTATCTGTTAGTGCGTTCTCACAACTTACCGGCCATTCCTTTATTACTCTAAACATATGCCTACCATATAATTCATGATCGCCAGTAAAATCTATAGCTTTTTGCAACCATGATTTCTCATCCTTTACATCACCCCACATATTAAAATTAATTTCTTCCCAATTATTGTATGGATGATATACCCGACTCAATTTCTTCATCGTCTTCCTCAACTTCCCATGAATCTGAAAAATCAGTATTCTGAAACAGAGCCGCCAACCCTGTTATTTGCTTCATTCTTAAAAGCTCATCTGGTGACATGCCTATATGTTGGCATATCCACCTATCGCCCTTACCCATCTCAACAAGCTCTGAAACAATGGTGCTCATCAACTCAATATTGTGACTACCTCTTGCTCTATTATGGCGGATTGTTGACGCCATTCTATTTTCCATCGTTTTATCTAAAACAACACAAGGAAGAACGCCGCCCTCGCGCTCTAATATTCTTTTTGAGTTTTTTAGCGTTAAAAATCTATGAAACCCATCAACAACAACGTACTTGTCATTTTCTTTATCGTAAACAGTCACAACAGGCTGCGTATAACCGTCTTCCCATATTGACGTTTCAAGCAATGCCATTTCTGGTGGTGCCACGCTGTTTGGGTTGTAGTCGTTCGCTGTTACCTTTTCAATAGGCACTGGTATCACATTGTAAACTGGTGATTTGTATTCGGTCATCTTAATTACTCCCATCTAATGAATATGAACCATCTTCTCTGTGTGTTTCTCTTGCGATCAAAGGCGGATTAAACACACAAATTAAAACTGTTTCCTCTATCGCCTCAAACCAATGCGGATCATTATTATTTAACGTGTAAGTCACGCCCGGAGATATGCCGTATTCTTTACCGTCAGTTGCATCTGTTAAAATCGCATATCCAGAAACGCAATAACAAGACTCTAAATGGTTTTTGTAGTGCTGAAAAACCCTTCCAGCTCCAGGCTGTACAACCGTCTTTGTTAATCCAAACCCCATACCGTCAGATTTAAGTATTATTCTATTGCTTTCACCAGCATGAAATTTAACTTTCCTTTCTTTATCTAATGTTTTTACGTTACTTATTAGCATTTTTCTTATCTCCTAGGTTTTTATATTTTTCCATTATTTGCCTTTGCCTAACAGCTTGCTCTTTTGTTGGTTGTAAGCCCATGTATTTGCAAGTGTGGTCATTCTTCAGAATTGTTATAGCAAACCTTTTCCAGCTTGTTACATCACTGTTGTGGCACTTAAGCATATCCAAATGGTCTGGAACCCTACTTATAGCAACCCTATCTAACGTCTTACTTCCGTGAGCTGTCTTTCCGTTTATCCTGAAAGGTATGTTATTTTTCTTTAAATCCTCTATAACCTCACTAGAAAGGCCTCGCCCTACTCTAGCCCAAAACCGTATAGATTGAGCAAAGCGCCGCCTAAAATTTTCAGAGGATTCCTTTGGTAACGTATCAAGTAAAAACTTAGTAAATGACTTCCATGTATGCCCTTTTGGTAATGAAATGCTTTTGTACCCCATTTGCTTCCCGTACGTGGCTATAAAGTTTGCCCCCTGAACCCTTGCACACAATCTAGACCAAATATGCGGATCTATAACCCTATAAAAATTCAGCGATGATTTAGCTTCACTCATAAACGGACTGGCTACACGCATTGAACCAACAGGAATCCCAGCCTTATAAAACACGTCATAAAGCTTATTGTAATCCCATTCGTATTCAGCGTTAGAGCGCCAAACATCGTTACTCATCCAATCATAAATCGGGTAGCAATTGTAAACATGCTCTGTATTTTTCTTTGTCCACATCATACCGCCTTTAGTCTCCTTTCTTTCGTTCAGTATCGCCCTAAAACGATTTAGACTCTCAGAAGTCCTAATACCTATTAAATTGGCGCAAGTCTTACCTTGTGCGTACCATTCAGCGAACCCGTCCCAAAAATGATCGTAGTGCATATCTTCTTCAAAAAAATCAAACTCGTGATTATCGATATTTACCACGTAATCATCAGTGGGCATTTCTCTAATCCACCTGTCTTTATCTCTTTTCCCCCAACACTGCCAATCAATATGATAAGCACTAACAGTGCAAGGTAGCGTGATAGGCATACAGCACCAATAGATGTCAAGCATATCTCTATTATCTCGCATCATGCGGTGCATAAATTCATATGAAAGCTCATAGTTTGCCTCGTTATCCATTATCTGAATACCAAGCTTTTGCTTTATGTTATTAGCTTTCATGTAATCCAAACACAAATTCAACATAACGCCAGAGTCTTTACCCCCAGAAAAGGAAAGGTAAACACGCTCAAAATTATTAAAAACAAAATCTATTCTTTCCCAAGCAGCTTCGAATACATTTTTTTCTGGCTTATAAACTCGCTTCATCATCATTTCCTTTTCCTTAATTACGCATTAACTTTAGTATTTATTAGTTCGTATGTGAAAGAATAAATAGTTATAGGTTTAGGCGCTTTTATTACTCTTTGTTTGTAAGTGAGTTAAAAAATAAGTATCGCCACTAATGCTAATATAGCTAAAGCAATTAATTGTGCTATAGCTTCTAGTATTACCCACTTTATTGGTGTCTTCATCTTGTTTTTCTCTTTCTATTTATCGAAGCTGCCAAGTGATAGCGCCATTAAATTAAACCTAACTTGTTGTTGGTTGAGTAAGATATTTCTTTTGTATTGTTTGATCTTGTCTTTCATTGACCAAACCATGTTTAAATCATTAGCCACCCAAGGGAGTTTTTTATTTAATCTTTTTATCTTTTCTTCCATTTTGAAATTATCCTTGTTTAATCTGTTGTTCCAACCCATTAGTTGTTTCTCTGTTTTCATATTTATAAACCTTTAGGCAATAAGGCCTCTATGACTATTATAAAGAAACCCTTTATTAATAAATCTTGTTCTTACACGAATACAACAAACGATATCAGCAACCTATTTGTTTACTAGTTGGTATTCTAGCCCCTTCCACATTTGAAGCTATATGGAACTTATTTCTTTGTAACGCTGTTTAGACCGTCATGGAGTCTGTTTATTGTATAAAACTATTGTTTACAAAACTTGCGTTTATGCTGAACGGTACTTTTACGATGTATGCCGTAGATATCGGCATTAAGAGAAATGACAAACTTGAGGTAATAAAAAAGGCTTTGTAGAATCCTCTGGTGGCGATAGGTGGGCTAGCCACCTCAGAAAACTCTACAAAACCTTATCTACATATCAGGCCGCCACAGCCGTAATGCCCTTATAGTATATTAAACAACCTTATTATTTGCAACTTTATTTAAGGCACAAAAAAGCCGCATAAGGTAGGGCGGCTTTCTCGGGTTTTATGTCGCTTGGGTAATGAATCCAACCACGACAGGTAAGCTACAGTTTATTTAATAGCCTTGTTATTTGCAAGTGTGTTATAATATAAATTCATACACTGATACCCTTATACCTAACTACGCCAATAGTTAGGTATTTTTTTAAGCTCCTTTAACTAGTTCAGCCCACGGCAATGCCTTATCGCCATACTCAACATCATGAATATCTAGATAAGTAACAATGGCGAATAACAATGAATTAAACTTGGCTATATCAAATTCCTCTGTTCGCACACAATTATAAATCTCTTTTGCTGTATCAGAACAAACAACAGGTGGCTCAAAATTATCGCCTAGAGTTATCACATCTTCCATCTTGCTCTCCTTTATTATTTGCAAGTATTCCTCTTTATAATATTTAAAAGGTCATTATCAATTACTTCTTTTGGGTCTCTAATTTCAATCGTTGTTGTATTCATATTGGTTTTTATGTAATCATCTGGATCGTAACTTTCTGAACCAGTAACACAACTTTTCATGTAATCGTATATTTCATCACTACTAGACCAACTGCAATTATGTATACACTCTGCCATTTCTTCCAATAACTCTAATGTTATTTCAAACTTCATATTACTCTCCATACATTATTTTAAATATAATAGCATCTACCGTAATTACATTGACGCACTCAGTAGGCGTTAAAAATGTAGACTCTCTATGCGTTACTAAATTGCTTGGTAGCCAAGGGTTATGACTTTCTGTCGTGTAAATTAAAGAGTCTATCTTGTTGCGTTCTGGTAGCTTAGTCATAGCTTGCTACCTGTTATCATTTTTAATAGTTTAAGATTATTTACTAACGCCAAGTTGTGATGATAAATATCAACCATGACCAAAGTTAATGCTAGCGTAGTTGCAATACCCGTTTCCAGATACACGAAATACAATAACGCTATATCTATAATAATTATTAATAGTGTTCTCATAATCTAACCCTCTTTTTTAATTAGTTTGTAAGACTTTTCTCGCACTTCAATGTCTGTAAATTGCTTTGACCATTGCTCAAATAATGAATCTCGATCCAATACATCAATAAGCTTTCTTTTTGTAACGGACTTAACTTCAACTAAAACCTGAAAACCAAGCGCATCACATAACGCGTATAGTAGTTTCATTTCTTCACTCATGATTTATCCTTTTCTATCTTGTAAGTTTGATAAGCGACCAAAGAACAAACAATAAAGGCCATTAAGTTCACAGGCCAAACTTTAGTAACAAGAACTAAACCTATTAAGTTCGCTATTGCAAATACAACTAACACATAAAACATTTCATTTTCCTTTCTTTATTGAAGTTTGCTTAAAATTTAACCAATATTAGAGTAACTATTCTAATTAAGAGGTTGTTATGGTTATCGCTCCGGCAAACAAGATGCCGCCGATTCCGCCAGACCCACCAGGTCCGGATCTTGTTTAATTGAACACGCTACGCAATGATAGTTTTTACCTACCTTGTAGCGCGGCTCTTTACGCTCTATTTTCCTACTGCAGTCTTTACAAGGATGCTGCACGTCTGCCGAAGCTTTTAAGTATCGCCAGTGGAATTTAGATTTCACAACAGGCCACTTAGTAAATAATAAACAAACACGCCAGAATAGTAAATTGCAACCATTCCAAGGCAAGTCGATGCCAATAGCCCTATTTGGAATATTGCGTTCCCTACTTTCCTTCTTGTTGCTAGTTTCATTTTGACACCGCCTTTAGTTCGTACCCCATAGAATTTAATATTTCTAATACATGCTTTAGCTTAATTGAGTTATCACCTTTTAACGCTCTGTTAACTATGTCATAGCTCAAACCTGTTTTATCTACTAAAGCCATAACACCATCAATATCATTCTTGGCCATAGCTATTTTAATCACTTCTTTTATTTTCATGCTTGCTGTTTCCTTATGTTAGTTTCGATAATTGTACACTCGCCTTAAAATAAAGTCAATATTTGTTTGACATAAGTTAAATAGTGTATTATTGTTAATTACAGATTCAGACAAAAGGAAATAACAATGAGCGCATATATACAATTACTGGAAGAATACTTGGCAGAAGTCCCGAAAGGTTCCTATGAATATAGTCGTACTTTGGAAGAAATAGAAAAAGAAAAAGCCGCAAACAGTGAAGCCCAGGAGTTAAATTTTAATGATTAACAAGAAGGAGGATGCTTTCTCTGTTGCTTACATTGAAGGCCGTGAAGACATTTTACTAGAAGTGTTAGCAGATATCGAAGAACACAAGTTTGACAGTGTAAGTCAGGTTAAAGGGCTTATCCATATAATGCTAGATGCTATCAAGAAGGCGAAAAAAGATTATGTTTAATATCACTGACGACTGCGCGAACCACCCAAACGCGCCTTGGAATGAAGTGGAGGTTTACCATTGCTTAGAGTGTGGTGAACAAATAACAGAAGATGATGGTGATGCTTGTGACGAATGTTACGAAGAAAGAAAGGAGAATGACGATGATTAATTGGGATGATATAGATTTATGCGAAGGCTGTTTGGACCAGTTCGATATAGCAGATATAAATGACGATGGCTTATGTGAAGCTTGCGCTTATGAGCATGACGCTAAACTTGATGCGTTAACAGATAATGGAGTGGAATAATGGAAAAGTTAATTAAAAGACTGGCTAAAGTACAGGTTGATTTAAAAGCGCCTAAAGGTCAATTTAACAAGTTCGGAAAATATAACTATCGTTCTTGTGAGGATATCTTGGAAGGACTTAAATTAGTTCTTGACGGGCTTGTGGTGACGATTTGTGATGATGTTGTAATGGTTGGCGAAAGAATTTACATAAAGGCAACAGCGAGCGTTACAGACGGCGTAGACACTATTAGTAATTCAGCATTTGCTAGGGAGTCTTTGACCAAGAAAGGTATGGATGATTCGCAAATAACTGGTACTGCTTCGAGTTATGCCAGAAAGTACGCGTTAAACGGCTTGTTTTTAATTGACGATACGAAGGACGCTGATTCAATGGATAATTCAAAGAAGGGCTTGACTATAAAAGACCTAAGAAAAGCTATTGATGATTGTGGATGGCGTGAGGAACAGGTTTTGACTACATTTACCCCAGCGCTAAAATCTTTAAACGAGGTGCAAGATATACAGTCTTGTATTGATTTCTTGCAAGCTAATAAGTTGTATTAAGATGGGTGTATTAAGTGAAAAGCGAGCTGACAGAATAACTGCCAGCGCTGTTGGTGCGATACTTGGCGTTAATCCTTATCAGTCTGCTGATGACCAAATGCGTGTATTGGTCCGCCAATACCATAAGGCTGAAAGAGAATTCAAAGGTAACGAGGCCACTGAGCATGGTCAGAAGTATGAACCTGTAGCAATTGCAGAATATAAAAAAACGTATGGTTGTGAGGTTGAGGAAGATCCAGACTTTGTAATTCATAGGGAGCACGACTGGATAGGATGTACGCCAGACGGACTTATAGGTAAAGATGGCATGATAGAGGTTAAATGCCCTTACTATACAAAAAAACCTTACACTCTAGATGAAAAACCGATGTATCTATATCAAGTATATTTACAGCTTGTTTGTACTGGGCGTATCTGGTGTGACTTTTACGTGTGGACCGATGATAAAATAAGCTGTGAGCGTGTTTACTTTATCAATGCAAAAAAATGGTTCGATGATAACCTAGAGAAGCTTAGGGGTTTTTACGATCATTATTTAGAGATTGTCGAAGATGAAAAATTATCAGCGCCGTACCTTGAAGATAAAGAGATTGATTTAACAAAAGACATGAGCTGGTTTGTTGCTACTGAAAAGTACAAGAGAGCTAAATTAGAAGTGGAACTGGCAACCGAGTTGATGAACGAGCACAAAAAAGAACTGTTAGAGCTGGCCAAAAAGCACGATAAAAAATGCTCAGGTAATGGCGTGATGGCCTTTAAATCAGTAAGAAAAGGCGCTATTGATTACAAGAAAGTACCAGGCGTATCTGACGTCAACCTTGATGATTACCGTAAAAAAGATAGCGTGATATGGTCAGTAAGATAACTAAGTCAGCTAGAGGTGAGTCATGCAGCTTGCGCGTATCGCATAATTGCCAAGATGGTGAAACGGTTGTGTTATGCCATCTTAATTCTAATTATCGCGGCGTTGGCATTAAGTCGCCTGACATATTTGGTGTTTACGGTTGTTATTGGTGCCATCAACTACTGGACACATCAAAGGTTGATTATCAAGACCAGCTTAGAGCGTTGCAAGAAACGCAAATGAAATTAATTGAAAAAGGTTTGTTAATTGAAAAGTGAAAATCAAATACAAGCGGAAGGTATAGCTTATGCTGAAAGTTTAGGTATTGAAATAACCAGAACAAATGCAGGTAAGGTTAAGGTTCGCGGTGGTTGGATGCAGCTTTGTAAAAAAGGCTGGTCAGATGCTACGGGCTATAACCAAGAGGGTAGGATAGTTTTAATTGAATTTAAGGACGAAAAAGCATGGTCAAGCAAAGATTACGGCGCGTCAGAAGATCAGTTAAAAAGGTTAAACGATTGCAAAGAAAAAGGAGGATTATGTGGTATCGCTTGCTGTAACGAACATATTAAACAAATTATCAACGGGGAGTGCATAGGGCTATGAAAAAAGAAACTATTAAATTGACAATATGGCTAGGGTTATCAGTCGGATTGTTTGCTGGTTATGTATACGTGTAAGTTGTTGAGTGTTAGAATTTAATTTTAAATAAAGGAAAATAGTTATGAATATAGATGATTTGACATTAAGACAAGTAAAAGAATTAAACGGTTTATTTGGTCAGCAAACAGCCGAGGCGCAAAATATATTTTCATCAGCTATCGGTAAGTATGTGATCGTCAGGAGTAGGAATGAAGGTATTAATGCAGGTATTTTATCCATCGCTGGTAGTGATGGGTGTATACTTAAAGATGCGATAAGAATCTGGTATCACAAGCCTAAAGATTCAAAAACTGCTTGGTATAAAGGTGTTGCTGTTAGTGGTTTACATTCAGATTCAAAGGTATCTGTTGCTGTTCCAGAAAAATACATAGTAGAGGATTATTCAATAACTGTGTGTAGTGATGTTGCTATGAAATCAATTAAAGAGCATAAACCCAATGAAAGCTGATTCAATAAGAGAAAATTGGAAAGGTTACGGTTCCGGTTCCGGTGACGGTTCCGGTGACGGTTCCGGTTACGGTTCCGGTTAATAATTAAATAGGAGTATAAAATGAGTAAAAATATAGTAGTTAAGACAGGTACAAAGCAAGACGGTAAAGGTATCTATAAAAAAGTAGGCGTAATTATGTCTAATGAAAACGGTGAGTTTGTGCTTTTAGACCCGAACGTAAGTTTATCTGGCCTAATGGCCCAGCAAAACGTTGAACTTTATAATTTAGGTAAGCCGCTAAAGAGTAGCGTTATCGCTTCAATTTTTGAAAACGACAATGACAACTCGCCGCACCAGCAACGCCAAGGCAATCAACAACAAGCGCCAAGACAGCAAGCGCCGCAACAGCCGCCTGCTAACATGAACTTTAATGATGACGTGCCATTTATGCGTTTAGGTGCTTAATCTATGTATCACTTGGTGGTTTAGTTTGAAATTATCAGAGAACTTTAGCAGGCGAGAAATGCGCTGTAAGTGCAATAATTGCGGATTCTCTACTGTTGATATAGAGTTGTTAGAGCTTCTAGAATTGATTAGAGCGCGTTTTGATGCTCCAGTTACGATAACGTCAGGCTGTCGTTGTCGATTACATAACACGGCTGTTGGGGGATTTTTCAGGTCTAAGCATTTAGAAGGTATTGCGGCAGATATTAAAGTAAAAGGCGTATCACCTAAAGAGGTTTATAAATTTGTCGATGGTTATGCTCCCAATAAATATGGGTTAAAAGCTTATAGTAGTTGGACTCATGTTGATGTGCGCCAAGATAAATGGAGAGGATAATGAAAAAAATAATGGTTTTGTGCTTTTCTTTATTTGTTATGGCATGCGGAGATAAAAAGGCCGAAGTTGTTGGCACTCATACAATATGGATTGGGAATAGCATTGCTGCTGCTGGTTATGAGACCAACGGATATAAAAAGGATGATGGTATGATTGAATTTATAGTTCTTTCAACAGGTAAGAAAAAAATAGTTCCAGTATGCAATGTTCACGATATAGATGTAAATACATAAAAAAATAGCCCTAACCAAATGGAAAGGGCTTTATGTAATAGTAGGGAAGGAAATAAAACCTACCATGCTATAATAGGGCTTTTAATTAAAAAGGTAAAGTTATGAAGGTTATTTTAATTTTATTGTGTTTGGTAATGGGTGGTTGTGCTGCGCTTGATACAGTTAAATCTAAAGGTGCTGAAATGTCGGATGCTATGATAGAGTCTAGTTTGTGGAATATCTGTTACGCGGCCTCTGTAGGGTCTGTTAGGCGTAAGTTTAATACACCTGATGATATACGAAGATATAACGAACTATGCAAAGGTGTGGACAATGCTGTTTTGGAACCTTTGGATTAATACATTCCATTATCACGGGCTTTTCCTCCACCAAAAAGCCAAGTAGACCAGAACCAAGTATGCCGCCTAAACCAGCGGCCCTCACTTTTTAATATGTCACTTAATACTTTGGATGCTTGCCAGTTATTACATGGCGTACCATCATCCCAGATACCAAACTCGCAAAGCACATCGTGGCACCACCAACCCTTAGAGTTGATGTCAATAGCGCCTGTGGCACCGTCTGATTTATAACCTTTCGGCACAGTGACTTTTTTATTATACCGTTTGGAATAATAAGTAAATTCACGCTTATTGTAGTAAGTACCGCGTAGTTTGGTCATATAACCCTAAACCAGATTGTTAACTATAGTCGCACCACCAGAATCATCTTGTATACTCCCAGTTCTGCCTGATGATACCAAGTTATTACCCACGACCAAGTTGGCTAGCGCTGTTGCGTCTATAAGTATTCCATACTTTTGCTGATTAGCGCCACCGCCATGTCGTATAACGTTACCAACTACCGTACAATTATCAGACCTTTCTATTAGTATGCCATTGTAAGTGTCGTCTGTGGTCTGGCTGTTGCCCGTGATTATGTTGCAAGATATAGTAGAATCATGACCTTCAAATGACCATATACCATGGGAACCATTTCCAAGTACTTTATTGCCAGTGACTGTTGATATATTAGCGTAAGCTAACTGCATTCCATATACGGTATTGCCCTTAGATAAGTTACCTGTAATTACGCAGCCAAATGTATCGCTAGCGCTTCCACCTATCAGTATTCCACTTTCAGTGTTTGCTATAGTGGTGTTGCCTGTTATGTTAAAATCATTAATTCTGTTAATAAATATTCCGCTCAAGGTGTTATTTTCACACGTATTAGCATCTAAAGTTATATCTTCACACCTTTGTCCGCTGGTTTTATCAACTGCTATCCCATTACCACCATTATCATTACAAGTATTGCCGGACACTAATATATTTGATAAATCAGCCAAAGATTCGTTTGCATCTAAAAAAATCCCGTGATTAGTGCTATCAGATACGTTATTGTCAGTCACGTTTATATTCGCTGTAATAGCTGCAACTGAGTTAGGTACTAAGTCTATCTTGTGGCCACCAGATGCAACCACTATCCCCCTACCCGTTGTGCCTGATACAGTGTTGCCCGTTATTGAACAATTGAGCATTCTTCCTGCAAATATGCCTATATGGTCTGATAAGCTTCCGTTATTTGATACCGTGTTCCCTATTATAGTTATATTTCTTACGGTGCTTATCAATGGTCCCCATGGAGTCACGGCACTTATGCCGCCAATATTATTGTCTTTAACAATGTTATTGCTTACAGTCCAATTTGTTACGTTTTCTTGATAGCCTGCCTCTAAATCTACCCCAGTTTCCGGGTTAGTGCCATTGGCGTTTGCTATAATGTTATTATCTATTAAGCCGCTATCGCCATCCACTACCGATATGTTATTTCTTCGATTGTTATGAATATAATTATCCTTTATAGTGATATTGGAGCTTTGGCCTCCTGAGCCGCCGATATAAACACCGTCCCCCCAACCCTCTGTTAGCTCTAAATCTTTTATTGTTACATTGGTGGCGTTATCTGTCCTAATACACATACCACCCTCACCAGTTCCGCCTGTATGGGTAGTTCGGTCTCCCTTTATCTTGCCGCCACCCTCTATAGTAACGTTAGATACAGAGTCTATATGTATGATCTCATATGTGTCATTGGCATTTGTTATAGCCTCTAAAGTGGATCCTTTTTCTATAATAATCGTAGTATTGCTTAAGGGTTTTATAGATGGCTGCGGATCTATCATGTAACTTGTGGCCGATTTTGGCACAAATACTGTACCGCCTCCTGTTAGGCTGTCACACGCTGCTTGTATTGCTGCCGTATCATCAGTAACACCATCCCCCTTTGCACCAAAGTCTTTTACGTTTACTTCTGTTGATATTGACTGAGAATCAAGCCTGGTTTCGTTCGCGCCTTCGTTTATCACAATATCAAACAAGCCGCCAGCGCTGTAAAAACTAAACTGACCAGGGTTTGAGTCACCTATCGTGTTCGTATTAAAAGGTTGAACTATTGGCGTTGTGCCGCTTACATCTGAAAATATAGCCGCTTCTGTAGCTGTTCCGGCAATATATACTTTAACTGGTGCGCCTTCGTCAGCGTTACCAGTGGTTAATGAGTCCTGCCTAAGTATTGCGGTATTAGTGTATTTTTTCATGTTATTCCTATAAATCAGGGTCCGCTATCACGACAACAGACCATGTTCCAGCCGATAAATTAGATAAAGTTACTCCGTCACTATCCCAAGAACTAATATTGTTACCAGCCACCAATTGCGCTTGGCTGTCAAAATCAATCTGGGAGCTAGTGCCTAGTTGTTTGTCCATAACAATCCATTCATCAGCCGCATCTTGTTTTAAAAATACCGTAGCGCCAGCTTTCCCCGTGGTAATCTTATCTGTTGCTGTACCAGTGGTCACGAAAGTATCGCAATATACGCCAGCCGCCGGATTATGTGCTAACAAATATGCCGTATAATCCCTCACTGTACCGTTCACATTGTCACTCGTACCTAAGCTAAACTCTGTCGTTGTTGGGGTCGCGTTGTTCCATACAGAAGAAAGGCTTCCGCTTGCTGATATAGAGCCAAATCTAAAATAATCACTGCCTGCCATGCCTTTAAACCAGCAAAATAAAGAAGGTGAGGCAACCGGCGCCGCTCCCGTCTCTTGAAAGACAACAATAAAACCGACTTCGTTATTAAGCGAGTGAGCGATCACTCTTGGTGTTGCGTTGCCTGTGTAGTTGACAATATCAAAAAACTTGGCTGTCTTTTTTAGAACTAAGGACCAAATAGTATTACCTGATCCATTGTAAGCTGCTGCCGCCCCTACATCATAACCGTTAAAATTAAACGCGGTTACACCTGTAGCCTCCGCTGTGCTAATAATGCTGGGTACTAAATAGGCGTTTCCAACACCTCTAACAGTATCAACAACCCTCATTGAATCAGTCGTACTGGTGTTAGCTATAAAAACCGCGCCTGTGTTTGTGCTTAAATCCGGCGTTGCTGTAATGCTCTGTGTAGCACCCGTACCAGTAAAGGTTAAATTATCAAACGACTCTGACAGGTTTAAAGTAGTTGTAAAGCTTGTTGCTGTTGATGCGTCACTAACGTTTGTTCTAATACCTTTGTAGCTAGCACACCACCAATATTGAGTACCAGCCCCTAGCTGTTCACCAACAACGTGACTTTCTAAGTCGGATGTTATCCCAGAGTCATAAACTAACGAGGTTAAGCCTGCATCAGAATAGATTTTAAAATTTGAGTATTCATGCGGTGCTGTGCTGCCATTAATAGCGTAAGTTGATGCTATCAGTGTTGGCGTTCTTGAAACGTCTGTCGCTGTATCTGCTGGGCTTGTGTTGGTTGGTTTAGAAACTCGACCATCAGTAGGATCCCAGTTTGTTCCTGTGTCTGAGCTTGGCTGATTACCAGTATTAGATATAACCGCTACATATTCGCGACTGTCTATTTCATCTATACACTTTTCGCCAATATCATAAGTCTTTCCTGACACATAAGGTAATGATGGTCGATCTAAGGCCCACTTATCCAAATTAGCGCTAGGTTCGTTACCTATGTTGGAATCTATTCCCGATATATAGGTTAATCCGTTGACAGTGGATATAGCTGAGTCATTCTTAGAGAATGTAACACCAGCCGCATAAAATTCGTTAAAATCTATTTGCTGCCAATGTGTGCCATCGTCTGTTATCGGATTAAAGCCAACGTTACCATTGATTAATGACTTCCAGAATGTACCGTTACTAGCGGTTACTATGTTGTGTATTTGATAAGTAGAACTGATAGCAAAAGTATCGAATGCTGCAATAGCAATTTCTTGCCCTACTGGGTCACGGTTAAATACCTGTACATCGTTAGCATCTGTTAGTATCTGTTTGGCTAGTCCGCTGTAAAAGCAGTTAGGTAAGCGCCCTTCTGCGTCTAATATAACAGGATGTGTGTTGGCTGTTGTTTCTGCGCTGTCGGCGTAAGTGGTTTTTGGCGTGTTTGTCCCTGTTTCGAAAAAATACATCTTGCCATTTGCTATTGGTTCGCCGCCTTGCGTGTACTGTGGTACTGGATTTATTGATCTAGTCAAAATTATTGCTCCTGCTGTGCTGAGGCTATCGCTGGTACTGAAACAGCCCCAGGTATAACTTTCTCTAAGGTGGTTCTTTGTTTTATTCTTCTTGCTGGGCTTGACTTAACAACAACTCTGCCTGCTGTATCAAAATCTATAAAATCAACCAGCCCACCAACAAGAGGCAACCCCTTTGCTCTATCTTCTAAACTTTTTATTGCTTGTGCGCTTGGGCCTTTACCCAAAGCAGTGCCCCTAACAGGCTCTTTTAGTTTTGCCACGTTCATTAGGTCACGCAAAAATTTCAATTCTTCTGGTTCAAATATAACTTTTAATTTTTCAGTGCCTATTTTGTCTATACTTCTTTGTAGCGCTGCCCTGCTCAATGCCTTGTTGCCTGCTGCATCTTCTGGCCCTATAAACGATTTTATCTTTATGGAATCCAAAACCTCAGCCCTTAGATCGCCCCACGGCGCTAAATCAGAACCACCGTCCGTAGAAAATTGCTTTAATTGCTCTAGGTCTGATGCCCTCCATTTCTTACTATTAACAACGCTATCAACAAAGTCATCAGGGTTAATTTTATTTTCCAAGACATCTCTTACTAAGTTAGCCTTTCTGCTATCAAATTTTGATACTTTGGCTCTAGATAATTTCTTTTCAAAATCAGCCTTCGCCTTCCTAGCTTGATTAAATACGTCCTCACCAGCAACGCTTAGAACATCGTCATCAAGTGCGCTTTTAAAGTCTCGTATTTTTTTACGCCCTATATCGGTTGTTGAGTTAAAGAATGAGTTAATAACCTTCCTAACTTCCTCTGCCGTTTCAACATCAACCTTACCAACTATCTTGAATTTATCATCCATTATTCCACGTTGCTGCAACTCGCCTTTGATAGCCTTTATCAGCCCACCCGTGATAGTGTTGCTTGGTGCGCTCTCTCTTAATGACTTACCTAGCCTATCCATCTTTACGTTTTGAGCTTCTGGTGCTACCTCTCTCGCTACTTTGTATAGATCGCTTATTTGGTTGTCTAGTTCTGTAGATAGATTTACAACCTTATCTATAACTGGTGATCCACTAGTTACAGGCTGACCACCAGTGCCAGCAACAGCTTCATCAAAACGATTTACTAGTAAACCCTCTTGTTGCTCTAAAGCACCCCTAACTAATCCAGATGTTTTGGCTGCTTCCTGCTGTGCTTGAAAGTCTGCCGCCTCTCTTGTTATTTGCGCTCTAGTTGGCGTTACGCCTAATTGTTCAAATTGCGCTGCTCTTGCTGCTTGTTCTGGCAATACTCCTGCTGGTTGCTCTAATAGCTGCTGCTGGGCCTGCTGGTTTAAATCAGCTAGTGTAATACCTGATTCGTCAAGCGCCTCTTGCAAATCTTTTGTCGGAAGTCCTGATTCATCGAATAGGTTACTTACTTGCTTACCCTTTACTCTTCTTACAAGTGCGCCGCCAAGCCTACTAATGATAGGAAAAAGAGCTTCAGCAGTACCAGCGATAGCGCCGCCAATACCTGCCCCTTTAGCGATGCTTTGCCCTGTTCCTGCTGCGATTGCTCCACCTTCTAACCCTCCAACTGTTGCCCCTGCCGCTATTCTAAGAGGCGTTGATGCTATACCACCAGCTGCCACGCCAGGAACTAAAAACGGTAAACTCTGACCTACTGCTCTGCCGCCTATCTGCGTTACCGGTCTTTGTTCTTCAAGCTCTGTTAACCCTTGCTGTACTATCGCTGGTTCTTCGTCAACCAAGCCAACGGCGCGACCTATATCTGTTAAGCCTCTACCTATGCCGATAGCTGTTGACTCAAAAGGGCCTACATCGGACGCTATTTTGCTCAGTAAATCTTGCTTTTGTTGCTGTATCTGCTGTGCTTGTAAGGCTCTAAGCTCTTCAAGTCTTTTCTTTTTGCGTAATGCGTCTAACCTATCTCTATCAGCCATTATTGTTCACCGAATTGTTTTTCTAGCCGCCTTAATTCTTCAGCTTCTTCTGGTGTTAATCCAGAATCAGCATCACCAGAAACCGCTTTTAGTTCCTGTTTTTCTATAAAATCAGCAATAGTGTTACCGGGCTTACCTAAGAATGATGCAGCATCTCGCAAACCTTTCGCTAATTTTGTTTGTGCTTTTTTCTTTCTTTGTAACCATGCTTTTAATGCTTGCGGTTGTAGGTTATCAGGCAATGCTGTGTCCAATGCGAAAGCAAGCTCGCTTTCAGATAGCGCCCCGAAAGTGGTTGAGCCAACAACATCTAAACCCATCCTTTGCCTTATGTTATCAAGCTCAATTGATGCCTCTCTAAAGCTTGGTAGCTTAGAAACTATTGGCCCTGTGTCTGCGCCTTTATCTAGTGCTCGTATCGCGTCACCTATGTTTAGTATTGTAGACCTAACGGTTTTTAAGCCTGTAAAGGCATCCGATGATGCCTTTGAAGCGCTTTTTGCTAATTGTATTCTATTTGCCTTATCAACCTCTATATCAGCTTTTTCTTGTGGCGTAAGCTCATCTAGACCAACTAGCTTTTCAAATCGATTTAGTTGTGATTGTGCTGCTTTTATAGATGCTTGATCACCTGTTTTTTGTGCTGCCCTAAGCTGAGCCTCTAAAACTTGTATTCTTCGCTCTTTCTTTTCCGCTGGGTCTGGTGCAAATAATGGCTGCCCATCCAATGTGTCAGGCAATAACTCACTATCAATACCTAGTTGTACAGTTTTTTGTAATACGTTTTTAGCCGCATCAACTTGACCTTGATTCAACAGTGTACCGATAAAGTCTACGTCTGTAGTATCGCCACCCATTTTAAGTATCTTCTCTTTGCGATCATTAACAAGATTAATAGCATCGCCAATGCGGTCTTGGTTTAGAAAATCTAACCCTTTCTTGGCATCCTCAAAGAAAGCCTTTTGCCTACCCTGTGACAACCCCTCAAACGTTGCTATTGTTCGCTGGGCCAGTGCTGGGTCTAAACCGCTCAATTGTGCAATCATCTGACTTTGCATAGGGTCGAAACCAGCACCCTGTTGGGATATTTGCTTCTGCAAAGCCCTTATTTCGTTTTGTCTTTTTGTTTGCTCAAACAGGTTTGACGCTTGTGTTCCGCCTGCAAAAGCCTTAGCTACATCTAACATTATAAACCCCTTTTACATCATGACCGTTGGCAAACCATCTGGCCGTACATAACCTGTCGCTGGTGTGTTGGTTGCTACGGGCGTTGCCGCTGTTGGTTGCGCTTGTGAAAAAGCATAGCTACTTAATAAATTACTAATTAACTGCTGCTGGTTCTGCCCTTGCTGTTGAGCTAAATTCGCATTAGTCGCGCCACCTTGTAAAGCAATGTTACTCAATTGTGTCCCTTGGCCTGTTTGCAAATTAGAAAGAAGTTGCGCTAATTGCTGCTGTTGCTGTGCGTCAAATTGCCCTGCGCCAGATAATAAATTCGCCACGTTAGCTGCGCCGCCTCCAAGTATATCAGAAATACCAGCGCCTTGCTGTTGTGCTAACTGACTCAAACCTTGCGTAGTTCCTTGAATATTGCTCGCAATATCACGCCCTGCGCCAATTCTAGCTTGTCCAATTTGCTGCCCTGCTGTACCAAATAAATTAGCCGCTTGTTGCCCTGCCGCTTGTTGGAAGCCTGCGCCAGTTTGACCTAATTGGCCAAATAAGCCCCCGAGATTCTGCCTTGCTGCTAGTTGTTGACCACCTAATTGACTTGATAAGTTCGCACCAGCCTGCCCTAATTGACCAGTAGCTTGTGCGCCTTGACCGCCTAATGAACCGATTAAATTCCCTTGCGCCAATGCGCCTTGACCAGCTAATTGTGCCCCTTGACCAGCCGCCTGCAAGCCTTGGCCTGATAACTGCCCTAACTGCTGCTGTTGGTCACGTAAAAATTGCTGTCCTAAACCTGAGCTAAATCTCGCTAGTTCTCTTTGGACTCTGCCGCCACCTAAACCACCCAAAGCGGCCGCTTGATTAATTACACCTAGCTCGCCCTGTTCGCGCAAGAATTTCTGGCCTGGTGATTCTTGAAAATCCGCCAAAGCTTGCGCTTGTGCTTCTGGCCCTAGTGCACCACTCAGTGCTGCTTGTAACTGTTGTGCTTGTTGGCCAGTTTGAGCAAAAGGACTCAACATTCCCTGCCCCTGACTAATGCCTGAGCTTATCGCGCCTAAACCCTGCCTTTGTGCTTGACCTAATTGGTTTTGTATCTGTTGCTGTGTTTGACTTAGTTGCTGTTGTGCTAATTGGTTTTGAGCACCTAAACCAGACAAGCCTTGCTCAAATTGGTTTTGCGCCATGCCGCCGCCAGCTAGTAACGCCTGTAATGCTGATTGCGCACCACCTTGTACAGCATTTAGACTTGCGCCTAATCCGCCCTGTATGGCTTGCTCTGCGCCAGTTAAGCCGTAAGGCGTTTGTACTACTGGTGCCATCGCTGGGTTAGGTTGCTGCATAGCTGCCTGTGTTGGCTGTGGCTTTATACCACCAGTAACCCTTGGTTGGTCTAATTGCATTCCTGTGTTTGGATCAACATATTGGTTTATAACCTGTGGCGGTTGCTGTACGGGCGTAGCTACACCGCTTTGTAAAATAGGGTTTAGCAATGGCTGACCTTGCATTGTTTGTTGTCTTTGTCGCGCCTGTGCTAATGGGTTTAAAGCTACCATTATCTGCCCCCGAATATGTTTCTAAAGTCTGCCATTGGTGCTGGCCCGTTTGGGTCTTGTGGTCTAGGTTCAAATACCGCCGCTTTGTTTGGGATATATTTACCTGCCAAAGGGCTGATTGAACCACCCGAAGCTAGCCCCCCACTTAAACCGTTTTGACCGCCAACTTGCTGCTGTGTGAAGCTAAAATCTAAAGGTTGCGCTTGATACGGCTGAAAACCACTCATATCAACCCGACCGCCTAATATGGAGTTTTGAAACTGTGGCATTCCAGCTAACAACGCCTGCTGTGCTGCTACGTTCCCACCTTGAAACTGTTGCGCCTGTTGCGGTAAAGTCTGGCCAAACACATCAATAGCACTTTGAAAACCTTGTTGTGCTGATTGTTGTGCTTGTGGGAAAAGCCTATTAATATCATCTTGGGCTTGTTGAACGTCTGACTTTACCTGTTGCGCTGCCTTGTCTTGGCCTCTTTTTTGTGCTGCTACTGCCCTTTTTGAAGCGTTTCTTGAAGATATCGCCCCAACGACTGCCGCGCCTGCCATTACTGCTGCTGCTGGCATGCTGTCCCCCTTGTTAATATCCACATATCGTTACGTTTACCATTTTTAAGCCACGCCTGTTTAATTAGTCCGCTTTGTTCAAAACCAAAGTTAAGCAAGAATCTTTTAACGTTCTCGCAAAATACTGGAACATTTGTGTATAGAGTGCTGTTAGGTAGCTTTTCGTTACACCAATTCAACAACCCATCACCAGCCGCTAGAGAATGCTCTCTATGCTCAGGTAATATATGAATATGACAATCATAAGTTCGTCTAAACATTGGCCTAAAATTAGTAACGCCTATCACCACGTCATCCACTACCATACTTACCCAAAACTCGTTTATAACATCAAATTTAAGCGTTTCTAGGTCTGCACCATCTTCGCTAATTGAATCAAATATATGTTCGTTAGTTAGAATATCTATTAACAGGCCAACGTCAAAAGTCCTTTCGATAATCAAATTAAAATCCACCCCTGTTTAGTGTCGCCTGCAATGTCATCGACCTTTTTAATGTATTTAATATTCGAAGCTGTGCCGCTTTCGTCCATGTATTCCTGACCTTTTTTAGCTGACACCACGTTTTCAGGGTTGCCAGTACCAAACAACAAAGCCCTGTCGTTGACTTCGTTGGTTATTGCTATAGTCCACTCTCTGAACACGTAAAACATTGTCATGTTTTGCTCAGTAATGGGCTTTTGGCTGTCTGGTGGTACGATGTTAACTGCCAATTGCATGACCCCTCATATTCGACTCTAGCTTTATTACAGTTGGGTTAACCGGATCTGACATCGTAAACCTAAAACTTGTAAACCTTGGCACCCTACCTAGTCTATACCAGATTAAACGTTGGTCGTATTCACCTATAGCGCCAATACTACGACTTATTTCATCGTTAAATGTTCTATTATCAAAGCTTTGACTCATGTTTATCTTTGGGTCTAGCGTTGTAAAATCACCGCTACCACTTTGAACTGTTAATTCCAAAGCTGAGACCGTCATAACATTACCTTGGTCGCTAAATGGCTGTGTTGTAAATGACCTGTGTATAAGTTCGCCGTATTCTGTGTATAAGTCTGAACTTATACTTCCAATTCGACCATCTATAGTGTCACCGCACAACCTTAATCCGTAAGCTGTTACTATTCCGCTTATCCTTCGACCTATAATTTCCGTCAAGCCTTTGTTGTTTATGATGGTTGACTTTTCCTCGTGCCACCTACCGCTAGTTGTGTTGTAGGCTAGTGTGGTTTTAGGTAGTTTAAAATAAATAAAATAACCACCGTTGGAGCTGTCATTGTGTGAGGTTATTGCGCTTACTTCTGAATCCGTTAAATCGTTTAAAACAACGTCTATAGCTGTTGTGCTTAATTTCTGCACAGAGTTACCAGACAGGGCCCAGATAGCCGGACTTTCGTTAGTGCCACCGCCAACAAATAAAAAAGTATCGCCAGTATCTATCAACGATAAGGGTGCAAATACACCTTTATTTAAGACTAGACCACCCCTAACAAAAGGAAATGCTGCTGGGTCATTCGATGGCGGACTATTGACAAAATCCTCTATTGTTTCACTGCCTGCAATATAAAGTCTGTTTCTATGGACTATCGGCGCTACTATTGTATCAGGGTCGGCTTCTGCGCTACCAAAATCCAAAGCGTTCCAGCTTAACCCGTTATTTGCTGCTGATTTAATGAACTTCTTGGTATCAGTAGTCACCACAAAAAACGAGTCGATAAATACAACGTATTGTGGATTGCCATTTGCTGTAAAATCTGAATCTGTTATTTCTTGGAATGGTGTTCCTGAGCTTTCATCAATGATGTAGCCTTTACCATTAGGTACTAACACCATTAACTGTGTACCATTATCAGCCATACTAACCAATTCGTCACCTGGTATTGTGCCAAGTGTTACTTGTGTGTAAGTGACAACGCCAGCACCATCAACAGACTTATCAGCCCTAACTAGCGTGTCGCCATTAAGAAAATAAGGAAGCCCGTCTTTAACGTGTGATCCTCTATTGGCTTGATTGACTTGGCCAGTCGTTAATATTTGAGCTATCCCATCAACCCCCACCAATGTTTCAGGGCTCAACGCGCCTTGAGCTTGTACGATGTTTGGCCGCCAGTTTATGCACTCTTGATGGCTTATAGGTAAGCTATCAGAGTTATAAAACCCGTTGGCAATTGGCAAGGTTACTCTTGGCATTTATCGCTTCTCTACATCAAAGAATGAATCGAGTTCTGCTGTGATATCATTTGTTGCGTTAACGTTTGCGACTTGTAATTTTACGTAATCATTATTAGCTAGTGTTATGTTGTTTTTTAATCCAAAATAGGCCACATCTCGACCGCCTTGTAAATTGTTTATGACTCGCCTAATTGTTTTTTGATCTTCAAATGTTGTTGTTGCGGCCCTATACACTACAACTTTTAAATCAATTTCATCATTGCTTGTGCTATCTAAAACCAATTCGCCCGTAACTGAGTAGTCTCTAGGCGAATCACCTAAATGCCTAAGCTGTCCGTTAGCTGGTTCATCAAAATGCTGTAAGTCTGCCGTAGTCCACGTACCGTCTAAATCTACAAATACGCCTGCTGTACTTATTGTTGTTGTTACTTCTGATGTGATCATAAGTTCGCCGCCAACAAAGGTGTTATTCAGACCATCATTTGACAGCCATTCACTAGCTAAATCACTGGATGACACATTAGGCGTTAGGTTGGTATCACTAGAGTTAAAAACCCCGTTGCGAGTAATAAAGCAATTTCTAAACTGTAAACTTGAAGGGTTAACAAAGTTACCTGTCACAAAGTCTGTCAGTGAAGCGCTAGCAGGCAAGTCAACATTGATTACACATCTAAACCTAGATGTCATTGAAAAGCCAGCACCAGCCTTAAATAACGTATAGCTACCATCGGTCAAGCCTCTGACAATGGTTGTCTCTATTAAGTAGCCGCCAGCCCATGCACCAGCTAAGGTTAGTTCTGGCATGCCACCAAAGCGACCGTTACCACTTTCCAGCCCTTGCCTATAATTGGTTAGAGCACCAAGACTAGAACAACCGTTAAAATTGACCCTTGCTAGCTCTACTGCGTGAGTGGAGTCAACGTCAGTCAAGTTGTAAACTTGTGAGCCAGTGCCAGTTACTTCAATAGCGACATCTCTCATAAGTAAATCACCGCTTAACGCCGCACCACTTTTAAACATTGTGTAGCTGTTATCGGCACAAATAAGCTTTGATATATTGAAGTCATAACCAGTTATATTTAGACCGCCAACTGGCACCTCAACCTCAACGCCAGTCATGTCAATAACACCATCAATAAAATATTCTTTTGTGCTGTCAAGTGTTCCAGCTAAGTCTGATGACTGTGTGACTACAACCCTATTTGAAAGCCCTGTTGCTGGGTCTACTGTGTTCTGTATCGTGATCGCGTCATTGGTTTTTGTTATAGATATTCCTTGGCCTTCAACTAACGATGCCACTGTTGGTTTAGTTGCTCCAACATCGTCAAATATTGGTGAGCCTGTTACATCTTGCGTTAAATTCAGCCCAACTTCGATACCGTTTTGTGGTGATATTTGAGCTATAACACCTGAACCGCTTTCAATGCTTCTAAACTTGTAACTAGTAGATGTTTCTTTGTACATCACCGGGTTACCAAGTGGCGAACCAACACTAGCCAAGTCAACCGTGATACCTATAGAGCTTTTTACGTCTGCAAACGATACCTTGTAGTTCGTGCCGTTTCGAACAAAATCAAAATAATCTGAGTCCAGCACCGCTGTCTGTGCGTTAAAGCCACTCTTTTTAATACTACTACTCACTAGTATCATCCTCTAGTAATATGTTGCCGTTCTGCTCTGTTAAGATAGTATCTTGTAAGTCAGGGTAGAAATGCCATGTATTGTAAGTTGATTCACTTTCATTGCCTGAGCCAATTGGCAACGTTGCTGGCATGCTTGATTCAACTCTAGCAACGCCTAGCTGATTCATTGCTTTTAGACCTTCGCGAGCATTAAGGATTAAGAATTGATTAGGTTGTACGTCATAAGACGAGCAAAGCTTGACAGCTACGTTGTATATAAGCCCCTCAATCGCTCCCTCTGGTATTGTTATGTCATCAGCTAACGATGTTACCTTTGTGTAGCCTAGATTAACACCACGTGCCGCTAAGGAAGCCATGAACCGATTCATGTATCTAATGCAAGTTTGTGCATCAACAGCTTGAATAGCTTGCTCTGAGCTTTGTACGAGAATTTCTTGAAGGATATCAGATACGACTGATTGTGCGGTTTCCATCACTCAGCCTTTTTTTTAGGTGCTGCTTTCTTCTTGGCTGCTTTCTTCCAACCTAAAGATAATGCGTAATCAAGTGAAGTTTCGTTAACTTCTACTTCTTTTCCGTTTGGTTTTTTAAGTTTGATCATAAATCACCTCTTTTTACCTAAAAAGGCGACCGAAGCCGCCTGATAATTTAGGTTACTGATTAAGGATTACCGAAGCCTTGGCCAGCCATAAACGGGTTAGTAACACCGTAAGCTGGGCGTAGATCGAAACGTACAATCTGTTTGTTTGCCCGTACATCAGAATCTTTCGAGCAACGCATAACCAAACCGTCTTTAGATCGGTAAATGGTATCAGTTGACTGAAGCTTCTTGATATCAACGTAAGCAATAGCAAACGCGTCAGGATGCCAGAACAAGTTAGGTTGGTAAACTGTCGAAGCCGCACCGCCTAGCGTTAGAACATCACCAGCAACGATAGCTGAGTCAGTTGTATTGTAAGCGCCTGATGCTTCATAGATGCCAGGGCCAGTGATAACAATGTTACCCGTGCCCGTACCAGACAATGTAACAGCGCTAACAACCGTACCAGTAAACACGATTTGCGTTCCTGATGCGTCAACAGCGTTGTTTCGTGTTGATAGGTTAAGCCTGTTACGGCCAGTTACCGTAACCGTTTCACCTGCTCGGATTTCAAGGTTAGCGCCAAAGCCACTAACAGCGATAGTCTGTGTCATCGAATCCTTAGCTGTTACATAGGTAACGTCAGGATTAGATGCTACCGCGCCAACTCTATCTGCCGCACTATGAGTAGTGTAGCTAGGCAAAGTTGTCGCTGTAAATACGTCAAAGCCAGCAAAGTTCTGATTAACCATTGCTTGTTGCGTTGCTGTTTGTACTTCTGGATTAACACCTAGTGAGCGTTGTTCAGTAGATAGGGCAACTTGCGAATAAGGGTTTAGGAAGTAATTCCAGCGCTTATTCATTGATACACCAGTTGACTGCATTAAAGCGCCAGCTTCTGCAATCTCGGCCCAACTATCAACACCTTGGCCAACAGTGCCTTGCAGCAAGCCAGCGTTTTTCATTGCGAACTCTGCAAAATCTAATTCCAAGTCAATGACAATGCGGTTAGCAATATCATCAAAGAATCGGTCTGCGTCTGTTCCCATCTCTAAAGCTTGGTCTGCTTCATCGTAATCAACTTCAACAGTAATGTAATCTTGCACTGTTGCCGAAGCCTTACCAGTTACAATTGATTGCGCTGTTGTTGCTGAGATATCACCGTTAGATGTACGAGTCGTCTTGTAATCCGTTGGGCGTTTGATGTCGATAGTATCGCCCGTATTAGGATTAAATGAACCTGAGTAAGTTTGCGAATCTACTTTTTTACTCATCATGCGGTTAGCTTCAAATCGGTCAGCGACCTTCATCATTAGCTTTCGCGTAAAGTTACTTTCAAAATTATTAGCCATGAGTGGCTCCTATTCTATTCAAATTTTGCACCGCCTATATGGTGAAATTGACCTTTGTTTGTATCAACCCCGTTACCTGATAGCCTTTCGGCTGGTGGTGGTGCCTCTGTCGTTTTCGGTTTTAATGCGCTTGCTTTTTGCTTGATACCATCCAAAAATGAACCAACTGCGTAAGGTGACATGCTAGCCAGCTGAAAACCTTCTTGCGGATTAGCCGCTAGATGCTTAGTAATCAACGGACCTTCACTGTCTTTTAATATGTGCATTATCAAATCATCTGATAAACCATACTGTGCAACCGTGTTACCTGCCGCCTGCAATTCATCTTGTTTAACACCAAGTTCGTTAGCCTTAGCCGCGTAAGCTGTAATAGCCTCACTTTGTGCTACTGCCTTAGCTTGCGCCTGTTCTTGTTGTTGACGTTGTTGCTGCTGCAAAAGGACTTGGTTCTCAGCCTCAAATGATGCCTGCTTTCTTATGGCATCTTCTCTGGCCATTGCCTTAACTTCGTAGTCATCATCAAATGGGTCTGGTGCTGGTGGGATATTTCCAACCGTTGCCGCCTGCCGTTCTTGTTCAGCCTTTTGTAACTCTGCCAGCTTTGCCCTTGCTTCGTCTCGCTCGCGCTCTGCCTGTTTTGCTTCAAAATGCTTCTTGTTGATGGCTTTGTTAATAGCTTCTTGCTTTGCTACTTCATCGTCAACTTGCGGTTTTTCTTCGTGCTCCGCTTCACTAGTAGTTGCTAAATCTACCCCATCATTCTGGTTTTCGATTACTGATTGTTCGGTTAAGTCCGATTCAATAGAATCGCTTTGTAGCTCACTCATGATTATCGCCCTTGAAGGTATAGCCGATTGGCTGTGCCAGCTATTAGAAAGGTTAGCTGTAAACCTTGTTTTTGATTATAACACAAACTGTTTTTATAACAAATTAGTCTAATTGTGGTTACAATTGTGCGTTACAATTAAATTTTAATAAGGATTCGATAATGGTTAAATACACAAGAAAGCAAATAAACCAACAAACAGACAGGTTTCGTAAGTCTGAATTTGTCTTGTATGAGGATGTTATAACAGCGCTACAAACTATAGCTGAAAAAGCTATAGAGTGCGGCGCTAGTGAGGAAGAGTTAATAAAATACTTTGATAGTATTAATTAATGTCATTTGCTTGTTCATTGGCTAGCTTTTGATTTTCTCTAATATCTGCTTTTAGGTTTTGGCTAGCTTGTTGTTCAAGTGTTTCTATCTTGATGGCCATATCATTTATGGCTTTCATTACATCTAAATCTATCTTTTGCTGCTCCTGATCTAACTTAGCACCTTCAACACCAAACTTACCTTGTAATGTAGCCTCAAACTGTTGTTGCTGTAGTTGAACCTTGGCCTTATCTATCTGTAACGATGCCTCTTTGTTTTGAGCCTCCAAGGTCTGAGCTTGTGCTTTCTGCATTTCAGCCTGTGCCGCTAACATCATTGCTGGGTCTGCCTGTGGTGGTTGCTGCGCTTGTTGTTGGGCTTGTTGTTGCTCGTCCTCGTTCATCTGGTCGAAAGGAATAACGCCAGACTGTATCAACTGCGCTCGTTTACGCTCTGCCATCACATCCATGCCGGGCGCGTTCATGTTTTTCAACATTACATCAGCACCCATTTGAAGTATTGACGGGTCGATAGCCGCTACATTAATAAACGAATCAACTGTCTCTTTCTGCCTTGACTTGAAAGCATCACCAACCTCACAAACAACATCATACTGACCCATTTTAAGGTTATTAACTTCTACTACTTCACCCGTCTTAGCGTCTAAAATATTGTCGTTAATACTGGCTTGAGATGTTGAGCCGTCCTCGCCTATGATTCTTATTTGTCTTGTTGAATCGTAAACTCTCGGTATAGCATTGATTAATATTTTACCAGTTTGGCAAATGGCGACTTCTTGCGAACTAAAGTATTTTACAGAACCAATATTGCCCTGCTGTATCTGTAGCTCGTTAGCGATACCTGATTGCTGACCGGGAGCATTACCTATCTGAGCGTTGAACTGGTTAGCCGCTGCTGACAAGTCATTGGCTGCTGATATAGCTGTCTGTTCAAGCCCTGGGTTAGTTGTGCCGCCTTGCTGAAAGAACGGTGGTGGCTGACCTTCAACGTGGTTGTAGTCTTGCCACGGGTCAGAGTTGGTGTTGAGCGTAGCTAGTGAACTCTCATTGCCTTTGCGCTGCTCTTTTGTTCCCCAATATTTACCTTTTGGAGCTAATGCCCCTTCTTCAATCTGTCTAGACTTGGCGTAATTATAAACACGCTGGGGGTCTATAAGCTTCTCAACAACACCACGATAAATGATTTTATTGTTTGTTATTTTAAAGTTACCGTAAACAGGCACGACTGGGAGATAATCAAAAACGGTTTTTTGTTCTTCTTTTAACCAATCACCACCATCAAACAGACGACTATAAACACGCCAACTTTTTCTTTTTCTTCTATCTTCTTCCGTTATGCCTTGAGCAGCCAAGTCATCTTTAATCTTTGCGTATTCTTCATTATCACGATAAACCTTGCCGTTTGACATTTTAACAATATCAATACTTACTGGCTTTTTGTATAAGAATCTACCAACAGTTATAAACTCGACCTTATTCCAGTAGGTTTCATAGCTTCGATCTTCACCAACAGAAGTTTTACTCCCCTCAGGAAACTTTTCATCGTATTCTTGCGGTGTTAACGTTTGCAGAACAAAGCAGTATTTAGCATCGCTCATGTCTTGCATTTCTGCGCCAACATCAAACCATACTCTATCGACAAAGTTTGGTATCTTTCTGATAAACAAATCTTGCTCAAATGCGTCCGCATCTACCCAGTCTTGAACAACCTCCCAACCATCAATGCCGCCTGTTATCATAGACCGACTAGCTTGGTTGAATACGTGTTCAGCGTTAGATATATTTCTAATGTTTCTAATAAGCCCGTCTAGCGTCTTAGCTGTATCTTCTGAGCTTTCACCGCCTGATGGTGATACTCTTAATGTGAAGTCAGCATCTTCCATCTCACCAGCTATCTGATCAACAACAGGGTTGCACTTATCAAACGTGTAACGAGGTCGGCCCGTCATTCGTTTAATAACGCTTTGCTCCCACTGACCGTCGCGCTTATCAATAAAGTCGTGACACTCTCTGGTTTTGTCCCTTATATCCTTCTCTGCGCTTTGTGCGGTTTGAAGTAATTGCATAATAGCTGTGTGGTCACCATAATTTATATCATTCATATTATTACCATAGACTGTCGAATTCTATTGCCTGCGTTTCTTGTGCTGGCTCTGGTATTTCTTCACCCATCGCTAAACAATCTGCCATGCCTGGTGAATCAATATCGTATTTGTCTTTCATTTCTTTCTTGCTCATCAATTGTATTTTACCAGTGCCGTTCGCCTTTCTTGGTATTCTGCAAACCTCTGAGCGTAACTTATCTAGTAGCTTAATCTCTGAGTTGATAGAGATGATTGTATCTGGATCAACATATTCTTTCTTTACTACTGCTCTATAGGTGTTATAAAACCTTTGGGCTAATTTCATGTAATACTGTGAACGCTTGTTGAAAAATGTATCGCCGTTTGTCTTAGGCTTATCTTTATTCCCTAAGCTTTGCAACCCGTCATACTTGGCCTTTTTATCCTCGACCTCGTTTGAACCTTTATACATTCTAAGCTCGCACTTAATACCGCTAAAGCTTTCAGCTATCTGCCTACGTAACAACGCGCCCATACCGTCACCGTCCCACACAAACAAATCAGCATTAGAGGCTATCGCTCTACTGGTTGCCTCATCACAACCCTCGTTACCATCCTTAGCAACTATTTCATCGACCTCATGATAGTAAATGCCTTTGCGACAAGCATAACCTTTAGAATCTCCACCTTCGTCCGCTGGGTCATGTGTAGCTATTGTTGCGCCAGTCGGTTTTATACCAAGTTTAATATGGCTATCTATTGCTGCGTCAAACCATGCTTTTTTGATTATTGCTCGTTCAACGGTCTCATTATAGTGGCCATTCCATATATGGTCGTATTCGTCACTGCTTAAATTTTCTTTATCATCCGCCCGTTCTTGCTCTAGTTCCTCAGGGAACCAAGGGTTATCTTGATAATTAACTTGTACTGCCATAATCAAATCATCTTCATACTTTCCAGTTTTGGATAATTCGCTTTCGGCCCTAGATAGATATTTTTTAGCAATAGCATCTTCTCTGCTGTTCCTGTTCATCGTGATCCAAATCTCAGGAGGTGCACTATCATCATTGTTATTCTTTGCGCTACTACGTACAGAAGGAGTTAATACTTTTAAACTCTTTTCGCTAACACTTTCGCCTTCTTCTATCCATAACCTGTTAATACCAGCAATAGATTTTAGGCTTGTTATGTTTCTGGCCAAACCTTTGTAAAATATCTCGCCGCCAGTAGATGATGTTATATTAGTATTTGTTACTTCAAAGCCTTCAACGTCTAACCTGTCTATCTCTTGCTTTAAGCTTTCATGTACTGAGTCATCAATAGAGTTTTGGAACTCCCTTGTTGAGCATATCCTTTCACCGTGGTCGGCGCACATAAGCATGATATCACCAACACCAATGGACTTTCCCGAACCTCGACCACCTACAGCAATCTTAATCCGTTTAGGCTTACTAAGTAGCCATGCTATACCCTCAGGTATTCTTAAGTCTACGTTAGCCATCTTTATTTGTTGTAACTGGGTTAATTACCCATGTATTAATCTGCTTGCCTGCCGATGTAATATCCTGTTTAATCTTCTGACCTTCCTTGCGGTCTATAACCCTGTTAGCTGTGGCCAAGTCACCATCTGTTAGACTAGATTGTATAATTCTTCTAGCCTGCATCACTGGCTGGTTTTTCAATAACTCTTTTCTATGCGAAAAGTCTGGTTTTTTCTCACAGTAATCATATAGAGTTCTGATTGAAATATCAGCATAACAACAAGCCTCCATATCTGTGCAACCCCATGTAAATGCGTCCTCTAGTTTCTGCACCGTCTCTGGTGTCATTTTTGTTGGTCTGCCGCCTTTATCTTTAGTCATATCACTTGGTCCCGAACATAAATTGTTTTAACAAGGTAAAACCGTAAATGTACTGGATCCACCACAAAATGTCTTTGGCGTTGCGTCTATGTACTGACCTACCACTGACCATGTACCAGCTTGGTCTAAATCACCGCTAGATGTAGCATATAACCAGTATTCATTAGCGTTTAATGTTACACTCTCACCGTCTATTGTTACCACTAGCGTACTCGCTGGTGCTGATACTCCGCCAGCTTTATCAACCGTTAGCGTTGTTTGGTCTGGTTTTGTGAAGATAAGCTTTAAATCAGTGTTAGCGCTCATATCATAACCAGCGTTAACTACTATGCTCTTACCTATCTCGCCTACATGTAAAGCCATCTTTATCTCCTAGCAACAGCATAACTTACTATTTACTGCTATGCCTGAATCATCTATTAAGCCGTTAACAGCCGTTGTTGTTGTACCTATTAAGCCGTTCATTGAATCACCAACTGGTTCACCGCTTTGTGATAGTGTGATTATACCACCCACTAAAGTGGCTTGTGTAACATTTACTTGACTAGTCCATTGGATTACTTCTGTTATTAAACCGTTTGTTGCAGAATATTCGGTTATTATTCCGTTTTCTGCAAAATCATCGGCTATTAGTCCTTGGCCTGCCGTTACTTCATCTGTGATTATACCAGAAAAAACAGTATAACAGTCCGCACCTGATACTGGTGGGTCTTCACCGACCTTTGGCCAATACCTACTAGCCCAATATCTAAGATTAAAGTACCTACTAGGAAACATTAACCCGTAGCATCCTTAACAACAGCACTACGATTGCCGGCAGCGTCAACAGTTGCCGTTAGTCTCGCCTTGCTTGCGTCTGGTGCTGTTATCGTCACCGTAGTTGTTGCTGCGCCTGACAGCGTACCATAAGAGGCTGTACCCAATAATTTTAACGTTTCTTCAATTGAGTACCCGTCAACATCACCACTGGCTAAAATATCCGCTGTGCTAATATCATTCAATGCTGTTATTTGTGCTGGTAGCGTTGTCCCTGTATCGATAAGTATAGCATCAACGTTAGCATCAACCGTTGCTAGTGCTGCCGCCGTTGCTGCACTGTCTGTCCCTCTCATATCGGTATTTGTGGTTGTTGTCGTTACTAGAGTAACGTTATCTATTGCTCCGCCCACACTTATTCCTAACGCGCTAAAATTAGTTGGTGCTGAACTTGCTAGAAATGCTGAATCAGTACCACGCATATCTGTGTTTGTTGTTGTTGTGGCTACTGTTGTTACGTTCGCCACTGTATCTGTTGCTGGATCGAAGTAATCAGCACTTGCTAGTGTCCTAGCGTTGAACTCTGATACCGTTGGAACATCTGCTATATCTGCACTTACACTCGCCCCTGCTGGTGCCCCTAGTCTTGCAAATGAATCGCCTGTTTGTGCTGTGCCGCCTAAATTATTAAACGTACCAGTGTAAATAGCATCATAAGCTGTAGTTGTTAACACATTATAAGTTTTAAAGTAAGGTAATGCGCCAGAAACTGTAACCTGAAATTCAAGTATAGTAGCTGTGTTTGTGTCTGTTGCGTCAAGAGTTGTTGAATACCACCCGTCAACGTCATGGGTAGCATTGCCTGTTGTGTTTTTTTGTGCGAATGCGCCACCGTCTTTGGATATCTGCATATCTGCTTGCGCTATTGTCAACGCTGTTTCTGGTGTTATGCCGTCCGTAGAGTCCAAAAACGGCCCGAACCTTATAACCTGTGATGTGCTTTGTCTTAAATCAGCCATTTCTTAGCCTCGAATAGTAATATTGTAATATCGGTATTGTTGGACCGCTTCCGCTATCAACCCAAGCTGAACTCGTCCCCCAGCTTGAGCTAGTGTAGTTATCATCTAATGCCGCTATTCTGTCAGCGCTTATTTCATCAGTGTAAAATCTAGACTCCCACATTTGTTGTTCGCTGTAACCGTCTATAGTGCCAAAATCATCTGTTTTAGCCCCAACATGAGTATCTACCGCTGCCGTTGTGCGTGTTGCCGATATTGTAATATTAGAGCCAACTTGTGAGCCATTTGCATAGAACTTTAACGTTGTACCATTAATTGTAGCCCACACTTTGGTTCTGCTGCTGATAGTAATTGATGAACTGTTATAAGCAGAAATACCAAATAAACTAAACCTTAATCTAGTGTTGGCTGCGTCATACCTAAGGGCGAAACCATCATTAGTACCGCCACGTTTCCAAAAATAATAACTTTGGTTTGCATCAGTCGGGTCCGCATCAGCATATAGGCTAAATATAGACTGTAACCTAGTAGCTGTAGAATCTGGAACATCTACCCTGTCATTTGTTCCGTCAAAATCTAACGACTCACCATCTGAGGTGGGCGAGCCGGACGTTGTTGGCGATGTTTTTCCGGACGCATCTACCGCCGATGCCGTATCGTACTGTAATGAGTATTCAGTATTTGAATATACCGCATCTCTACCGTATGTTGAACCGACCGCTGGCTGACTTGTTTGCACAGTATCAGCCTCTAGATAAACTGTAGCACCTGTTGACGCATCTAATTTTATTCTTACATCTGCCGATGGTGTTCCAGAACTTACAAATTCTTTGATGTGTAATGGTAGCTGAACCGCTTTTGTATCGTCCTCATAAGCAATCATATCGCCGCCGCCATTTGCGAAAGCGTTAGCGGTTCCGTCAATTGATGCTGCTGGAAAATCAGCCGTTTTTAGCTGTAGTATATAATCTGTATGACTACCAGTTATTGTCGGTAGTGTTTTAGTGAATCCGTAAGCCATTTATAGACCTAGCGTAGTCCGTAGCATTTGAACAAACTGAGCCTTTTTAGTATCTAGTTCTGCCTGCTTTTCAGCTTCTACGCTTTCGCGCAAGCTTGTATGAGTCCCAACCCACGCTGCAAGCTGTGAGTTTATGCGCTGTGCGTCAGACTTTAATTGTTTGTACTGACTTCTGTTATTTTCTGCCGTGATTTCATCTTCAAATTTCATTACACACCCTTAATTGCTAGTATAACCGCTGCTGCTGTTAATATGATCGCGCCTGACATGCCTAATAGCTTTCTGTTAAGCCCTGCCATTAATTTAATTACCGTCCTATTTTCGACAACTTCGTCATGCGTAGCCCTGAGTAACTGGTCTTGTTTGTCTATTCGTTTTATTAGCCTTTCATGATCACGACTTTGGACTTGAGTTTGAGTGGTATTCTCTGTAATAGCCCTCGTACAGTTTTTTATCTCTGTAACAACGTCCGTTAGCTGCTTGGCATTCGCTTCTTGCGTACTCACCATGACAGCCATTTGCTTTTCTAAGCTTATTACTCTTTGCTCCACTTTTAACAACCTTTCTTGATATCATAACGATTGAACAAGCAACGTATAGCATTATAACGACTAAAATAGTCGATAGTATGATCCTTAAATCCATTTCTAGTCCCAAACAGTGCAAACATCGCATCAATCACTAAGTTTGAATTTTGAACATAATTATAACACGTTATGAGAATATTTGAATCTATAGACATCATAAGCGACATCAAACCATCTAAACCCATCATTAACACCAACCAGCAACAGTAAAGCAACGCTGATATTTTTTTAAATCTCATGTAAATAACAGCGGCGTAAACAACAAATAAAAACGTAAAAGCCATTGTGTATAAGTATTCTAAGTTCCATTCTTTAAAGCTTGTATAGATTATGCTGTCGAATTGAATGCCGTACTGTGAAGCGGTTAAAAGCATGTAGGATATGTAGTAGATTATTATTAAAATCAACAAGTGGCGTGACTTGCAGAATAAATAAAGCGCCAATAAAAAAATTAGCGCCATATAGTTTTCAATCATTTTTTAGGTTTTGGCTTTGGTGTATGGGTTTTCTTCTTGCCGCCACCTGTAACTTTTTTAACCATTTTTTAAATCTCCTTGTTTGAAATAATTACTATACCACAATTACCTTTTCTTATCTCCGCGCTTCTATCCGTTATTTAGTAAACCTGTAGACGATGATCGTTGTATTCGATAAAGCAAAACGGGTAATTCATGTATTCCTTTGCTTTTTCAATTGCATCATCAAGTGTCATTGGCTCACTAATGTATTTAATGTTTTCATCGTCGGAATAGCCTCTTTCATATTTTCCAGCTATTACTGTGAAATCTTTGCTTTCCATAATTACGCTGCCTCATCTCCGTCAAAACAATCGCATGGCATTTCCCAATCTCGATCAAACCCGTTGAACATATCAATTTGACTTAGTACTTCCGACCACGCGAACCTTCGCCCCAAACCCTTTACGCTGATTAACTCTGCGTTTGCTTCCATTGCCAAAGCTCTATTTGCTAACTCAGGATAGTTTTCATTTAGTTGGCGTATTTCTTTAATTTTCGAAGCAGGGCAGAAGAAACAAGCAGATTTACCTGGTTGTGATAAACCAACTCTCTTGATGGCCGCAATACAATCATCACGATCCCAGCCCCAATCGAACAATGGATATTCATACGTATACTTTTTATCTTTATGCTCAATTTCACGACCACGATTAACGCGTCGCTCCTCATGTACGTCATAGCCAATATACTTAACTACTTTATTATCTAGCTTCCAAACCGCCTTGCATGGTTCATGGTTGTTGCAGAATTTGTCTTGTGGTGCGACTTTGAATTTAAGCGAGCAACTTTTAAATCCATAAGCCAAGCTAGGTAGCATCTTTTTATTCAAACAAAGCTGCTCTAATGTCATTGCATCACCATGTAGATCAACCTTTTTCACTGTGATGATTTGCGGCCACCCAATCGAAAACAACCAATTGTTAACCTGGGTTATATGTTGATAGGTGTGTGGCTTTTCTCCACCTGTATCAGCAAACAAAAGAAGATCAGGCTTAATACCTCGCTCATACATTCCAACAAGCATTGCTGTTGAATTAGTGCCACCACCAAAGGCAATAGCGATAAACTTTGGTTGTGCAAATTGAATCCAAAGTGCTGATTGTGATGTTTCTTCTTTTTCATTAATCACTGGTTCGCCTCCGCGCTTCTATCTGTTGTTTTGAGTCGTCAGACTCGTCAAAACCTTCTTCACCATTTTCATATGCTGAATAGGCGGCACTAGCTAGCATTTGATGAAAAGGCGTTCGACCATTTTCTTCTTCGTGCGAGATTTCATGTTTGATCGCAAAAACTGCTTTTTCAGGTTCAGTGATAACTAAATCAGTATCTAACTCGATTGAGCGCTGGAAAGCATCAAGGCCGATAGAGATAATTAACTGACCATCCTTAATCTGAAATTTAGCGTTTTGATTTCTTTTACTCATGCTAACCCCCTTAGTTCTTCTGACTGCTGGTCGCTATAACAGCCATAACATTGCCCATGAAATCTATTGCAGACTGGTGTGGCATAGTCCGGCCAAACACTTCCGCAATAGCGCGTCCATCTTTTAATTTTGCTTAGTCTGATTTTATTGCGTTTGCTGTACCATCTAGCCATGTTTCAATTTCGCCTTTCTAAATGTTTAAACAAGTGGCACTGTAGTTTGCCGTGTCTTCGTCAAAATCAGCTTCACCAGCAAAAGCGTAAGTACCCGGCTCGGTTGGTACATCATCTAAATGGCAATCAACCCAATCTTCAAAACCTAAATGGTCGATATCATTTTTTACGCATTCGCATTTTTCAGGTGCGCCGTGAGGTGGATCAACAAATTCTTCTTTCAACTGCATTAAGGCAAAACCTGTAATACCAACAGCCACTTCCATTGCAAAATCTACGTATACTTTCATGTTAAAATTCCAAAGTTGTTGAATGCCAACAGTCCCAAAATTCTTTAGGTGCTGTCCAAGAATCCCATTTGCGTTTACCGAATAATTTAAACTTAACGCCTTTTTTAGAGATAAAAACTAATTCCATCGTGAAACCTCTCTCAGTTAATTTGTTTAACTTTGATTTTTTGGTATTGAGCACAAACGCCTTTCGGCTTAACTCTGAACATATAGCAATGCCCTTCATCGTTGTGCTGCTTGTGTTTACATGTATTGCAGTTGCTTAATCTCATGCTCAACCTCTATCTACTCTTTTGGTTCAATCAACGTATGTTCGGCGCTGCCTTACCATTCAATTCTTGATTTACCGTCATTGAGTTTTAACTTTCCTGACAAGCAGTAATTCACACAGCTAATTACGCTATTTTCGTGTAGCCCATCAGGATCAAACGAGGCGCTTTGTAATTGGCCGTTGCATTTAGGGCATTTCATAAACCCAATTTTACGGTGATAAACTGTAGCCATAGCTAAACCTCTATCTGTTATTTTGTTAACAATGACCACTAAGGCCATGTAATGTAATATCGCTCGCTTCTTCTCTAGCCTTTTTTTCGTTGCAGCAAGAGCAAAGATAGCGGCGTTTATACCCGAAAAAATCAGACTTGCAAGTAGGGCAAGTATGCGTGTAGATACCGCTACCAAATTCTTCCGCTTCAACTTCGTGGTAGTTACCTTTTGCGGGAATCCCCGATAATGATTTATCATAAATGCTCATTATTTCCACGCCCTTCTATCGGTTAAACGGTTGCGTTTGACCGCTTGTACTTGGCTTTAAGAAACTGCTTATTAGTTCTGGCTAACTTCTTAGCACTTTTCTTAGTGCGCTTATGATTTTTAGCTTTCGTTTGTTTTGGCATACCAAAGCTTTCAGTAAGGTCTGCTTGTTGTTTTGCAAAACGTTTGGCTAATTCTTCATCGCTAGGCGTTTCGATTGGAAAGCCCAATAAATCTTGTGCTTGTTGCATTATGCTTCTCCTTTAGATGCTGGGATGAATTCACCACCTTCAAATCGTTTGACGGTTTCTTTCATCCACTCAATTGCTGTAGCTCGTTCAGTGTTGCCAATATAATCAGCGATTCTTTCTTGCTCACCCATCGGTGACACGTTCAAAAAGAACCCCATCTTTTCGCCATAGATCCGCTTTAATTTCTTATCCACCATTTTTGCGACTTCTCGCAATTGTGCTTCTTGAGCTAGTGTTGCCACGTTATGTCCTCCCGAACATGTATCTGTTAATCTGGTAAGTTGTTTATCCAGTTTTCATTGCTTTTTTTACGTTTGTTGAATTCGACTGTATTCATAACTTCAACAATCCGATCTAATTCTTTTTCTGACTCTGGCTCAAAATGACC
>Ga0316207_10000936_pt1 | contig 40355 bp, 24 predicted proteins | sample 6weekpyrite_MG_FD_204943 | JGI IMG/M metagenome (GOLD analysis project Ga0316207, IMG submission 204943) | Microbial mat bacterial communities from mineral coupon in-situ incubated in ocean water Damariscotta River, Maine, United States -... | ecosystem: Environmental > Aquatic > Marine >... | reverse complement strand
GAGATCATTGTCATTATCCAGATTAGCCAGATCAAAAACCGCAGCCAGGTTTCCTTCTACACCATTGACAGGATCATTATATTGAGGAATCCAGCCGCCATGAGCAGACTCGACAGCGGGCGTCAGAATCTATTGTGTTCTGACCCCAGTTGTTACAGTTGTTATTGATTCTATTTAGCTATCTTGAAAATCGCGATAAGTATCCCGACGATCATTACCACCACACCAATACCAAATGAAATGTGACCAAATGAACTATCCAGTTTAAACGATGCCTCTATTAGCTTACCTAATGCCGCTATCCCAAATCCCAGTGCAGCTATCTTAATTTCTGACCCTGTTTGTTGACCAAATATTTCTGTTTGCACTGAAAATATCAGAGTTATAATTGTGACACAACTGATAAAAAAACCAACTAGGAACACCGTAATACCCAATGATCTTTGTTCCGATAACGCTGCAATAAAAAAACCAATAATTCCTATTACAAAACCAATGACTAGAACAATTTTTTTTGCTAATAGCATTCTGTCCTCGAGTTTACATTAGTTGTCATTAAAAGCACTTCGTCCTTGTGATGCAAGCTTGCGCACCAGCAGCTACACCAACTCCCACACCAACACTTACACCTCCTGTTGCCGACACACCACTTGTACCAGCATCAACAGAGCCACCACCAAATAGCCCTGCACCACCTTCTGCAAATCCACCACCAGAAACTGAATTTCCTTCACAAAAATTTCCCTCACCTACCGTTGCATTTACGGTTGCCCCAGCAGATTCTCCTGGTCCAACTCTCCCACAGGTTGTGAACTGGATGCAGACTTGGCCACTTGTATCAACACCAACGCTTCCTGACATCGACGCGCCTGCTGCAGTTTGCTGGAAGGATGCACCAAGACCAATGCTAAATGTCGTCAATCCAAGGGGATCAATTGCATTAACAGGATTATTTTCAACATACCGGTAAAGATTAAGATCTTCACCTTCAATAAGCCCAATCGGATCCGCTGTGATGTACCTGCCTGTTCGGGGATCGTAATACCGGAAGTAGTTATAGTGTTCACGGCCTGACGCGCTTCCTCCATAAACAAAGCAATTTCCTTAATGCATTCTGTAACTTAGCTCCATAAATGCCTTGATGCAAGTCTGATTTTCAAAAAAAAATCCCTGATGCGGTTTTGGGATTAACAGGCTGTTGATGGGGGATAGGGGCGCGGGGGAAGGGGGATTTTTTCTTTTAGCGGCTGTGTTTGGTTAAAGCCTGTGCGCGAAGCGCACAGGCGTGTGGCGGGTTATTCCGCCGTGTGGATTAAGTCACTGTAATCCCGTTTGATGAGCCGGACGTAGTGTTGCCATTCTTCGCCGAGCCGATCCCAGGCCTCGACCATGTCACTGTAGTAGTCTGGCAAAAACGATTGATTGTTCAGGACGAAGGCGGCGGCGATACGCTCACCAGTACTGGCCGGTGTGCCGCCGGTGCGTTGCAGTTGATTCGCCACCTCGATGATTTTTTCGATTTCCCAGGGTAAGTTATTCATGTTCTGTTTCTCCTTGATGTGTTGTGCTTGATTGCCCTTTTCCCTCAGCATCGCGCGCAGGGGTGTCAAGGGCGGCGCGGGGTTTGCGCCGTTTATTTACCCTTGACACCCCGAGCACGGTGCTACCCTCTCAAGGGCAGACAAGCTCAACCTCTCTCACGCTGGCACGGGCTGGGGTTGATTTTGCCTTTGCTTTTGGTTGCCGCCTTTTGGCAACCAGGGTGGAAAGGCAGGCAGCTAAAGGGCGATGTGGAGGCCGTGGTTTTTACGGCCGCAACCGCCCGACGCTGACCGCCTATGGGCGGGAATAGATTTAAGAAACAGGTTGCGCAGCACGCCAACTCTGGAGCCCCCGGCGGGGGCGGCAGGCACACGCGAAGCGGAGCAAGCCGGGTGTGTGCCTGCGGGGGCATACCTTCGGGGCATTTAGCATAGCGCTGTGTTATGCGCAGTGGCCGCCATATAATCCGCGCCTTTTGCGGGGCGGCCACTGCGCATAATGCCGCGTTATGTTACTTGCCACGCCCTCACATCCCCCCTTCGGGGGGCCTGGGGGGATAAGCCCTGTGCATGAACGCGCTGTTTGCGTTGATGTGCAGGGCGTAAACTTAACGCCGTGTTGCTCGCGTCAGCGTGCGACACACCGACTCGTTCTCCTGTCCTCAATCGAAGCCACCACGGTATCCGCATCCACCGCACTAGCCCGGCGCGGCGCTTGCTTAGGCTGCAAGTGGTTTGATGACTGGAAGCCTTTGCAAGCGACGTGACGGGCGATCCGACGGGTCAAGCTGTCCGAGCAAACTCTGTCGAGTCAACACCTTGCAAGACAGGCGACAGCTGTCGCCTATGTGACCGGGGGATCGGTCGCCTGCTTTTTTGTAAGCCCCTCAGGAGCTTGCACCGGCAACCGGGGTTGCGTCGGATGTGTACACTTATTCGGGGTCCCTGGCCGCCGTGTGGCCGGGGTTGGGATCGCCACGCTCTGTCCCGCTTCCCGATCATCGGGTTTACTTTGGGTATACCATCGGTATACCCTGGGTTTACTCAGAGTCTGTAGGCGGTACCTTGTTCGCTCACTTCTTTTTGTCGTCAACATTCTCTCTCGGATGATACTGACTGTGTATCTTCTTTAACTCGTTGATGGTGATGCGGGTGTATACCTGTGTCGTTTCCAGTGAGGCATGGCCGAGCATTTCCTGGATATGTCGTATCGGTGCGCCGTTATGCAGCATGTGTGTTGCGCAACTGTGTCTAAACGTGTGGGTACTCACCGGCTTTTTCAGTTTGGCGGCTTTGACGTATTTTTTTACCACTTGCCAGACACTGTTCGGATCCATCCCCTGTCCCCAGCGGTTAAGGAATAGGTGATTATCATGTTCGCTATTGATCCAGTCACCCCGCACGCCCACAAGATAGGTATCGATGAGTTGACAAACCTGTTCACCCAGAGGCACCACTCTGTCCTTTCGTCCCTTACCTTCACGGATAATCAGGTAACCGCTTTCAGTATCAATATCTTCCAGCTTGATATTGGACACTTCCGCTCTGCGGATCGCGGTACAGTACAACACCTCTAAAATGACTTTGTTACGGTAACCCGTCGCCGTACTCATGTCCGGTTGCTTTAATATCTTCCGGATCTCTTTGGGTTCCAGGATCGCTTTGGGTAAGGGTTGTGGCTTTTTGGGATTCGGGATCTTTAAACTGGGATCACCCACCAGTAAATCGTTAGCCACTAACCAGCGGCAGAAGGCGCGCACATGCCCCAGACATTCGGCCTGGCTGCGTAAGGTTAACAGGGTGCCTTTGGGCGTCAGCCGCCAGGCGAGTTCTTCACGGTAGTGCATCAAGGTATCATGATCTATATGTTCGATCTGTTCGACATCGAGGTGTTCTAAAAATGTATGCAGTTCTTTTAAGGCGCTCTTTGCCCCCTTCACTGTATGCGGACTTCTGCCTACCGCATTCATCGCATTGAGGTATTGGCGGATCGCATCACCGATCGTCATTGTGGCCGTCCTGGCGTTCGTTGGGATGATATTGATGGTGTGTTGCCTTCACCTCCAGCGGCGCCACACGGGTATAGATCGTGGTGCTGTTTAAACTGACATGGCCTAACAGTTGCTGAATAGCGCGGATGTCCGCGCCCTGTTGCATCATGTGCGTAGCACAGGTATGCCGTAAGATATGCGGGGTCACATTTTTTTTGATTTTTACCTGCTGGCGATATTGCCGTAACAGAACCCGGATCTGGGTTTGCACCAAGGGCCTGCCACCTTGCACTAAAAACAAAGCGCGCTCAAAGGGGCGGCGTTTAGCCAGCCGTGGCCTTACTTGCGTTAAGTATTCTTTCAGCCATTTGCCGGCGGTCTTGCCCAGGGGCACCGTGCGCGGCCGTCCCCCTTTGGCATGTCGCACTTGTAGCGTCTGCGTGGACAAGTCCACATGATGGATGGTCACACGCTCCAGCTCACCAACGCGAATGCCGGTGGCATACAACACTTCAAGCAAAGCGCGATCACGAATGCCCAGTGGTAACGAGGTGTTCGGCGCCGATAACAGTTTGTCGATCTCACGCCTGCTTAAGATCGGGCGCGGCAGCGTCTCCTTGCGGCTGACTTCCTGGATCCCCTCGGTGGGATCGAGCAGGATCACGGCCCTGTCCACCAGATGATTAAACAGCCGTTTCACCGCACGGATCCGTGTGGCCTGTGTCTCGCGACCAATGGCTTCCTGTTTCACCTGCGCCTGATAGTCCCGGATGTCCTGCCGGGTCACTTGCCGTAGATCATAGATCGTATGATCTGCTAACCACGCACCAAAACGCGTGAGTTGATCGCCATAGATCGTGACGGTTTTGGGACTGTATTTTCCCAGACGCAAATGACTCAGTAATGAGGTCATGCCATCTAAAAACGTCATGCCCCTCTCCCCCCCCGGGTACTTCTCCCGGCACGAAGCCACATAGTGACCCTCAGCGCAGACAAGCCCCGGCAGTTAAGGGAAAAAACCTGATTCAACTCCGTGCACGGAGTTATCACACAGTGGCTAAAATGACCCTCGGAGTCCGGGTTTGCGCCCTCGGAGTTGATGTTTTTATCAGCATTCATTGAGCAGCGTCCCCCGGATCGTTTAAGCTATCGGGATCCACCAGGTTCAGGCCGAAGCGTTCACCCTCACTACCTTCCCCGTCATAAACCAGTTCGTAGACATACTCCTTGCCCCAGGCGCCGGTGCGGCACTTGAGATATTCCAGGGTTTCCAGTTCCTTGATGTGCGTGCGCACCTGAAAGTCAGACCAGCCAGTCACATCCCGGATGGTCTTGCGGGTAAAGATATAATCAACCGGTTTGATACTGTCCTTCTCACACACAGCTTTGACCATCGCGTGGATCCGGGTGAGTAAATTCCGGGCCGGTGCCGATAACTCATCCAGCGAGTGACCCAGCACATGCAGGGCCAGGGCGTTGGCCTTGCGGATATCATCTTGAGTAACATCGATATAACGCAACACCTGCTTGCCCCGCGTCACTTCCTTGATGTCGCGCTGGTGTTGATGTAAAAACGCAATCGCTTTTATCAACATCAGATATTTTTTGTTATCGCGCCGGGCGCGTAAAGATCGGGAGGGGAAGGACAGTTGTTCGGCAAAGGGGTTGATCACCACGACCGGCGCCAGTAACCGCTGTGCATGATGGTGTTTGTTGATCATGTCATGGCGTTGCATTTGATGCAGCACGCCGTCCAGCGTATCGGCATGACGCTGGCTTTCAAAAATACGTTGCGTCATCGCCTCGCTTTCATCAATGGTCAGGGTTAAAAACCGGGAGCGGGTTTCTTCATCCAGATCCGCTTGCGTGGTGGTCAACATCACGGCCACCGGTCCCTGCACGGTGTAATGCTCGGTCTTCATTTTGCCGGTGACGGGATCTTTAGACGTGGTGGCCACACTCACACTTTTTGACGACTGCAAGGCGCGTAAACTGTAGGCCGCGCCCCCTAAGCCTTCGGCTTCTTCCAGCGCCAGCACTTTATGCACTAAGGCCATTTCATCCTGATAAAACAGCGCCTGATCGGTCATACGCGTGTACACCACTTTATCTTCATCGGGGACTAACGACAGGATCGCATTTTGCAAGGTGGACTTACCGGCGGCACTGCGCGACTGGATCAATAACGATAAAGGATCATCCAGCTTTCTGGATGTAGCCGCCAGATAACACAACACTTTATTCAAGTCCTCACCGGCCACACCTAAAACAGTCAAGTCCTGCTCGATCACCTCCAGCACGTCAGGCCGTTTTAAAAAATCCAGCGCGGCGGTTTTTTCTGTTTCACTGGGTTCAACCGTTTTAGACGTAGCCGCCTCTTGCAGTTGCCAGCCTTCCACCTGTTCCAGCACCAGTGTTAAGTCCGTCTTGATACGGGCTTCCTCTTCATCAAACAACGTCACACAGCTTCTGGCAAAGGCTTGCCGTGAACGGGCGCTGTATAAATCCAGCGTGTGTAACTCAAAACCGTTTTTGTCTTTGACATGGGCCTTAATAGTTGCTTTGAGTTGCGTACCTTGCCGGGCAATCGCTTTGACCTCATAACACCGCTGACCGATAAACAACTTGAAACCGTGCTCGGTCTTTTCATAACGGGGCGCGTTGGCGGCGTCTGTTTTTTCGGCTTCAGTTTGATGCGTGGTATGGGGATCCGATTCTTGCAATAAGGTTTGGAAGTCAGTAATGGAATGGCGGTTAAGGAAGGTGTTTACATCCTCGCCGTCAGGTAAGGCCATCGCATGAACGATAATATTTTTTTCGGTGAGTTGTGCGGTGACTTTTTCAATGCCTCGCCTGCCGGCGGCATCCTCGTCAAAACACAGCATCACGTCTTTGATGGTGCACTTTTCAAGATGGGCTAACAGATCATCGGTCAGGCCATGCACCCCGTAACAGGGCATCACATCCTGCAAGCCGCGATCAATCAACGTTAAAGCATCGAGCACGGATTCAGTCAGTAATAAAGAGGTCGAACGTCTCGCGGCCTGATAATTCCACAGACCCACTTTGGAACCGGGTAAATAAAGATGATTGACCTCACCATCGATAACACGGCGACCATACAGGTTCACCACGTTGCCCTGATCATCAAACAGCGGGAACACCACACAGTCCTTGAATAACTCGCGGCCTTTGTTTGTTAACACCCCGAGCGTTTTAAACAAGGCCAGGCTCTCATCATCCTGCGGCAAGGCCTCCAGCAATGAGCCGTCGGCGTAGCCCAGTTGATAATTTTTGAAGTGGGTGACGGTGTGAATGCCGCGCTGTTTGACCAGGTACTTCAACCCCTCGGGGTGGTTGGCAAAGCAGGTTTGATAAAAGTTCGCTACGCGGGTCAGCAGCTTGATCCGTTGCGCCGGGTTCACCACAGGCCGCTCGGCAGTTGAGGAAGACGATTTTTTAGGGGCGTCTGCAAACGCCTCTAATTGATGCTCCCCATTCAAACGCTTGACCGCGTCCGGAAAGCTGATCTTATCCATCCACTGGACAAACTGGATCACGTTACCGCCCTTGTCACAGCCAAAACAATGCCACAGGTGTTCCGCCGGCGTGACCGTAAAGACGGGGTCTTTTCTTCATGGAAGGGGCAGCGGCCTTTGTACTGCTGGCCGGTTTTGCGCAGCTTCACGCCCCGCGCCTTGATGACGGCCACGATGTCGGTGGTCTGTTTAATCCGGTCAATCAGCTCGTCGGGGATGCGGGGCATAACGTCGTCCTCCTTAAAATAATTGAAAATATTTTTTCGTCACCAATTTGTGATGAAACTTACCAATAGATACCCGACCCGCCAACCCCTATTGGTATTGACCATCACCTCTCAGACGCCTAGATTTAGAGAAACGAGCTATTTTGTAGCATTTATACGATACTTAGGTGATGATTATGCCGACAGACGAGACGATATTTGCCAGCCGACTGCTGGCGCTACGCAAGGAAAGGGGCTGGTTCCAGCCAGAACTGGGCAAGAAAGTCGGGACGTCCGGGGCCATTATCGGCCGCTACGAGCGGGGTGAGATCACGCCCTCCATCGGGGTTGCCCAGAAACTGGCCGACGCCTTCGGGGTTACGCTAGACTATCTGGTGTCCGATAAAGAAGTCCCCAACATCCTGCAGGACAAGGCAATGCTGGAACGATGGAAAGCGATCGATACGCTCACCCCGATAGAGCGGGAGCGGATTGTATCGGTGCTGGACAGCCTGGTGCGCGATGCCAGGGCGCGTCAGACTTACCAGGCAACAGGCTAAACACGAGGATTTGATCATGGCTACAGAGCGCAACCACATACACGAGTTAATCGACAAGCTCGAAAACCTGCCGCCGGAACGCGTCAACGAGGTGGAAGATTTTATCGACTTCATCAAGCAACGCGATCAAGAGCGGCAATTAACTCACGCCGCGATGAAAACCGCCGAGCCGAGTTTGAAAAAGGTGTGGGACAATCCGGACGATGCCGTTTATGACGCCCTTTGAGTTTGGCGACATCATTCTGGTGCCGTTTCCATTCACCGATCAGTCCACCACAAAAAAACGCCCAGCGGTGGTCATCAGCTCCAAAGCCTATAACACCGAACGGCCTGATCTGATCATCATGGCCGTGACCTCTCAGATCAAACCGGCTTCAATCATCGGCGAAGTCATTATTCAGGACTGGCAACAAGCCGGTCTGCTTAAACCCTCCGCTATCAAACCGGTCATTACCACCATCGAAAAGCCGCTGGTCATCAAAACGATGGGGCGGCTAAAGGAAAAAGATCAAAAAACGTTAAAGGAAAGTTTGAAACAAATTTGATGGGGCACCTCCTTCAGTTTAGTTGTTGGGCTTCATAAAAACCATTCAGCCCAACCTACGGGCTTCTATAAATCAATCTATATTAGAATCTATTGTGTTCTGACCCCGGTTGTTGCCGGTTGTTTGTACGGGGTACTTCATTATCCTGCATAGATTCAAGTTTCTATTTTCGGGCTAGTGCAATCCATTTGCCTAATGTTGAGTGTCCCACACCCAAAACATCAGCAATGTCTTTTACCGTAACACCATTAACGCGTTCAAGCACCTTCTCAACTGCTTGTATTTTAAATGATTGAGTAAATCTTGCTCTCATTTTTACTTACCTCTAACTGAAAATTAGAGGCGACAACTATCCTGACACAGGGGGCTTAATGTCCGTAGCGTGCGCCACGCGCACGCTTTAACAGGGAGGGTACGTGCGTATAACGCACGCTACGCTGGCTGATCCGGTTCTGACTCCGTTTGTTTCCGTTTGTTCTTCGTCAAACTAATAAATTTCCCTGTCAATTTTAAATAAATAGACGCACAAAATACAACAACCCACAAAATCGCATATAACCACTCTATCGGTTTATCGCTTACAAGTGACTCACTAAATTTTACAACTAATACGATGCTTATAATTAGTAACCCATAAAATATTAGATTATTTTTTTTCCCTTGAACTAATATTGAACCACATGTTGGACAATCTTCTCCTGTAAGAGCATTAAAAAGAATATGCTTGTACAAAGGCAATTTTGAATGACAAACCGGACATTTTTCAATAGGCTTCATTTAAACACCCTTATTACTGGGAACAACCATCATCCCCTCCACAATCATTTCCAGCTTGAATCATTTTGGCTGCAACAGCACCTGCAACACCACCTACAGCGCCACCTACCATCCCAGATACTGGATCACTAGAGACAGCTCCACCTACTGCACCAGCCGCTGCAGCACCGGCAACACCACCACCCACAACATTTGATGCCATGTTACCTGCTACAGTGCCTAAACCTGCTCTTGCTTTACCACCTGCACCTGAATTTGCTGTAGCTGCATTCGATCCAGCACCTGCAACCATACCAGCTTGTTGTGTAGCAATTGTAGTCATCATAGCAACTCCAGCCCCTCTTACAGAACCAGCTATTCCCATAGCAACAGCACCTGGTATCCCCCCCCACTTTGCACCTTCCATCATACCCGAAATAGCTCCACCAGCAGCTCCACCCATCATAGCCGCTAATGCTTCAATCTGTTGGGGGGTTAAACAATACAACCCAAAAGGATCAATATAGATAATGGGATTATTGCTTACATAGGAGTAAACATTCGGACCAGCACCTTGCCCAATCGGATCGGCGGTAATATACCTTCCCGTTCTCGGATCATAGTACCGATAGTAGTTATAATGTAAGCCCGTTTCACTGTCGTAGTATTGTCCCGGCAGTACTCCGATGCACCCCCCTCTTAAAGAGCGACTTTCAGTTTGGACGCTTGAGCTGACGAAGACGCACCTTCCTTCTTTGTTTTTCAAAAATTCCCTGCCACAAGTTTCGGCTTAACGTCCCGGTTTTGCAAGTGCAATATTCACATTTAAAACCCTGATTTTGGGGATAGGGGCGCGGGGGAAGGGGGATTTGTGCTACACAATGCCTATCCTGCCTTTCCCCTTTTTTTCTTTAGCTGCGCTCTTAGGTTCACGCCTGTGCGCGAAGCGCACAGGCGTGTGGCGGGTTATTCCGCCGTGTGGATTAAGTCACTGTAATCCCGTTTGATGAGCCGGACGTAGTGTTGCCATTCTTCGCCGAGCCGATCCCAGGCCTCGACCATGTCACTGTAGTAGTCTGGCAAAAACGATTGATTGTTCAGGACGAAGGCGGCGGCGATACGCTCACCAGTACTGGCCGGTGTGCCGCCGGTGCGTTGCAGTTGATTCGCCACCTCGATGATTTTTTCGATTTCCCAGGGTAAGTTATTCATGTTCTGTTTCTCCTTGATGTGTTGTGCTTGATTGCCCTTTTCCCTCAGCATCGCGCGCAGGGGTGTCAAGGGCGGCGCGGGGTTTGCGCCGTTTATTTACCCTTGACACCCCGAGCACGGTGCTACCCTCTCAAGGGCAGACAAGCTCAACCTCTCTCACGCTGGCACGGGCTGGGGTTGATTTTGCCTTTGCTTTTGGTTGCCGCCTTTTGGCAACCAGGGTGGAAAGGCAGGCAGCTAAAGGGCGATGTGGAGGCCGTGGTTTTTACGGCCGCAACCGCCCGACGCTGACCGCCTATGGGCGGGAATAGATTTAAGAAACAGGTTGCGCAGCACGCCAACTCTGGAGCCCCCGGCGGGGGCGGCAGGCACACGCGAAGCGGAGCAAGCCGGGTGTGTGCCTGCGGGGGCATACCTTCGGGGCATTTAGCATAGCGCTGTGTTATGCGCAGTGGCCGCCATATAATCCGCGCCTTTTGCGGGGCGGCCACTGCGCATAATGCCGCGTTATGTTACTTGCCACGCCCTCACATCCCCCCTTCGGGGGGCCTGGGGGGATAAGCCCTGTGCATGAACGCGCTGTTTGCGTTGATGTGCAGGGCGTAAACTTAACGCCGTGTTGCTCGCGTCAGCGTGCGACACACCGACTCGTTCTCCTGTCCTCAATCGAAGCCACCACGGTATCCGCATCCACCGCACTAGCCCGGCGCGGCGCTTGCTTAGGCTGCAAGTGGTTTGATGACTGGAAGCCTTTGCAAGCGACGTGACGGGCGATCCGACGGGTCAAGCTGTCCGAGCAAACTCTGTCGAGTCAACACCTTGCAAGACAGGCGACAGCTGTCGCCTATGTGACCGGGGGATCGGTCGCCTGCTTTTTTGTAAGCCCCTCAGGAGCTTGCACCGGCAACCGGGGTTGCGTCGGATGTGTACACTTATTCGGGGTCCCTGGCCGCCGTGTGGCCGGGGTTGGGATCGCCACGCTCTGTCCCGCTTCCCGATCATCGGGTTTACTTTGGGTATACCATCGGTATACCCTGGGTTTACTCAGAGTCTGTAGGCGGTACCTTGTTCGCTCACTTCTTTTTGTCGTCAACATTCTCTCTCGGATGATACTGACTGTGTATCTTCTTTAACTCGTTGATGGTGATGCGGGTGTATACCTGTGTCGTTTCCAGTGAGGCATGGCCGAGCATTTCCTGGATATGTCGTATCGGTGCGCCGTTATGCAGCATGTGTGTTGCGCAACTGTGTCTAAACGTGTGGGTACTCACCGGCTTTTTCAGTTTGGCGGCTTTGACGTATTTTTTTACCACTTGCCAGACACTGTTCGGATCCATCCCCTGTCCCCAGCGGTTAAGGAATAGGTGATTATCATGTTCGCTATTGATCCAGTCACCCCGCACGCCCACAAGATAGGTATCGATGAGTTGACAAACCTGTTCACCCAGAGGCACCACTCTGTCCTTTCGTCCCTTACCTTCACGGATAATCAGGTAACCGCTTTCAGTATCAATATCTTCCAGCTTGATATTGGACACTTCCGCTCTGCGGATCGCGGTACAGTACAACACCTCTAAAATGACTTTGTTACGGTAACCCGTCGCCGTACTCATGTCCGGTTGCTTTAATATCTTCCGGATCTCTTTGGGTTCCAGGATCGCTTTGGGTAAGGGTTGTGGCTTTTTGGGATTCGGGATCTTTAAACTGGGATCACCCACCAGTAAATCGTTAGCCACTAACCAGCGGCAGAAGGCGCGCACATGCCCCAGACATTCGGCCTGGCTGCGTAAGGTTAACAGGGTGCCTTTGGGCGTCAGCCGCCAGGCGAGTTCTTCACGGTAGTGCATCAAGGTATCATGATCTATATGTTCGATCTGTTCGACATCGAGGTGTTCTAAAAATGTATGCAGTTCTTTTAAGGCGCTCTTTGCCCCCTTCACTGTATGCGGACTTCTGCCTACCGCATTCATCGCATTGAGGTATTGGCGGATCGCATCACCGATCGTCATTGTGGCCGTCCTGGCGTTCGTTGGGATGATATTGATGGTGTGTTGCCTTCACCTCCAGCGGCGCCACACGGGTATAGATCGTGGTGCTGTTTAAACTGACATGGCCTAACAGTTGCTGAATAGCGCGGATGTCCGCGCCCTGTTGCATCATGTGCGTAGCACAGGTATGCCGTAAGATATGCGGGGTCACATTTTTTTTGATTTTTACCTGCTGGCGATATTGCCGTAACAGAACCCGGATCTGGGTTTGCACCAAGGGCCTGCCACCTTGCACTAAAAACAAAGCGCGCTCAAAGGGGCGGCGTTTAGCCAGCCGTGGCCTTACTTGCGTTAAGTATTCTTTCAGCCATTTGCCGGCGGTCTTGCCCAGGGGCACCGTGCGCGGCCGTCCCCCTTTGGCATGTCGCACTTGTAGCGTCTGCGTGGACAAGTCCACATGATGGATGGTCACACGCTCCAGCTCACCAACGCGAATGCCGGTGGCATACAACACTTCAAGCAAAGCGCGATCACGAATGCCCAGTGGTAACGAGGTGTTCGGCGCCGATAACAGTTTGTCGATCTCACGCCTGCTTAAGATCGGGCGCGGCAGCGTCTCCTTGCGGCTGACTTCCTGGATCCCCTCGGTGGGATCGAGCAGGATCACGGCCCTGTCCACCAGATGATTAAACAGCCGTTTCACCGCACGGATCCGTGTGGCCTGTGTCTCGCGACCAATGGCTTCCTGTTTCACCTGCGCCTGATAGTCCCGGATGTCCTGCCGGGTCACTTGCCGTAGATCATAGATCGTATGATCTGCTAACCACGCACCAAAACGCGTGAGTTGATCGCCATAGATCGTGACGGTTTTGGGACTGTATTTTCCCAGACGCAAATGACTCAGTAATGAGGTCATGCCATCTAAAAACGTCATGCCCCTCTCCCCCCCCGGGTACTTCTCCCGGCACGAAGCCACATAGTGACCCTCAGCGCAGACAAGCCCCGGCAGTTAAGGGAAAAAACCTGATTCAACTCCGTGCACGGAGTTATCACACAGTGGCTAAAATGACCCTCGGAGTCCGGGTTTGCGCCCTCGGAGTTGATGTTTTTATCAGCATTCATTGAGCAGCGTCCCCCGGATCGTTTAAGCTATCGGGATCCACCAGGTTCAGGCCGAAGCGTTCACCCTCACTACCTTCCCCGTCATAAACCAGTTCGTAGACATACTCCTTGCCCCAGGCGCCGGTGCGGCACTTGAGATATTCCAGGGTTTCCAGTTCCTTGATGTGCGTGCGCACCTGAAAGTCAGACCAGCCAGTCACATCCCGGATGGTCTTGCGGGTAAAGATATAATCAACCGGTTTGATACTGTCCTTCTCACACACAGCTTTGACCATCGCGTGGATCCGGGTGAGTAAATTCCGGGCCGGTGCCGATAACTCATCCAGCGAGTGACCCAGCACATGCAGGGCCAGGGCGTTGGCCTTGCGGATATCATCTTGAGTAACATCGATATAACGCAACACCTGCTTGCCCCGCGTCACTTCCTTGATGTCGCGCTGGTGTTGATGTAAAAACGCAATCGCTTTTATCAACATCAGATATTTTTTGTTATCGCGCCGGGCGCGTAAAGATCGGGAGGGGAAGGACAGTTGTTCGGCAAAGGGGTTGATCACCACGACCGGCGCCAGTAACCGCTGTGCATGATGGTGTTTGTTGATCATGTCATGGCGTTGCATTTGATGCAGCACGCCGTCCAGCGTATCGGCATGACGCTGGCTTTCAAAAATACGTTGCGTCATCGCCTCGCTTTCATCAATGGTCAGGGTTAAAAACCGGGAGCGGGTTTCTTCATCCAGATCCGCTTGCGTGGTGGTCAACATCACGGCCACCGGTCCCTGCACGGTGTAATGCTCGGTCTTCATTTTGCCGGTGACGGGATCTTTAGACGTGGTGGCCACACTCACACTTTTTGACGACTGCAAGGCGCGTAAACTGTAGGCCGCGCCCCCTAAGCCTTCGGCTTCTTCCAGCGCCAGCACTTTATGCACTAAGGCCATTTCATCCTGATAAAACAGCGCCTGATCGGTCATACGCGTGTACACCACTTTATCTTCATCGGGGACTAACGACAGGATCGCATTTTGCAAGGTGGACTTACCGGCGGCACTGCGCGACTGGATCAATAACGATAAAGGATCATCCAGCTTTCTGGATGTAGCCGCCAGATAACACAACACTTTATTCAAGTCCTCACCGGCCACACCTAAAACAGTCAAGTCCTGCTCGATCACCTCCAGCACGTCAGGCCGTTTTAAAAAATCCAGCGCGGCGGTTTTTTCTGTTTCACTGGGTTCAACCGTTTTAGACGTAGCCGCCTCTTGCAGTTGCCAGCCTTCCACCTGTTCCAGCACCAGTGTTAAGTCCGTCTTGATACGGGCTTCCTCTTCATCAAACAACGTCACACAGCTTCTGGCAAAGGCTTGCCGTGAACGGGCGCTGTATAAATCCAGCGTGTGTAACTCAAAACCGTTTTTGTCTTTGACATGGGCCTTAATAGTTGCTTTGAGTTGCGTACCTTGCCGGGCAATCGCTTTGACCTCATAACACCGCTGACCGATAAACAACTTGAAACCGTGCTCGGTCTTTTCATAACGGGGCGCGTTGGCGGCGTCTGTTTTTTCGGCTTCAGTTTGATGCGTGGTATGGGGATCCGATTCTTGCAATAAGGTTTGGAAGTCAGTAATGGAATGGCGGTTAAGGAAGGTGTTTACATCCTCGCCGTCAGGTAAGGCCATCGCATGAACGATAATATTTTTTTCGGTGAGTTGTGCGGTGACTTTTTCAATGCCTCGCCTGCCGGCGGCATCCTCGTCAAAACACAGCATCACGTCTTTGATGGTGCACTTTTCAAGATGGGCTAACAGATCATCGGTCAGGCCATGCACCCCGTAACAGGGCATCACATCCTGCAAGCCGCGATCAATCAACGTTAAAGCATCGAGCACGGATTCAGTCAGTAATAAAGAGGTCGAACGTCTCGCGGCCTGATAATTCCACAGACCCACTTTGGAACCGGGTAAATAAAGATGATTGACCTCACCATCGATAACACGGCGACCATACAGGTTCACCACGTTGCCCTGATCATCAAACAGCGGGAACACCACACAGTCCTTGAATAACTCGCGGCCTTTGTTTGTTAACACCCCGAGCGTTTTAAACAAGGCCAGGCTCTCATCATCCTGCGGCAAGGCCTCCAGCAATGAGCCGTCGGCGTAGCCCAGTTGATAATTTTTGAAGTGGGTGACGGTGTGAATGCCGCGCTGTTTGACCAGGTACTTCAACCCCTCGGGGTGGTTGGCAAAGCAGGTTTGATAAAAGTTCGCTACGCGGGTCAGCAGCTTGATCCGTTGCGCCGGGTTCACCACAGGCCGCTCGGCAGTTGAGGAAGACGATTTTTTAGGGGCGTCTGCAAACGCCTCTAATTGATGCTCCCCATTCAAACGCTTGACCGCGTCCGGAAAGCTGATCTTATCCATCCACTGGACAAACTGGATCACGTTACCGCCCTTGTCACAGCCAAAACAATGCCACAGGTGTTCCGCCGGCGTGACCGTAAAGACGGGGTCTTTTCTTCATGGAAGGGGCAGCGGCCTTTGTACTGCTGGCCGGTTTTGCGCAGCTTCACGCCCCGCGCCTTGATGACGGCCACGATGTCGGTGGTCTGTTTAATCCGGTCAATCAGCTCGTCGGGGATGCGGGGCATAACGTCGTCCTCCTTAAAATAATTGAAAATATTTTTTCGTCACCAATTTGTGATGAAACTTACCAATAGATACCCGACCCGCCAACCCCTATTGGTATTGACCATCACCTCTCAGACGCCTAGATTTAGAGAAACGAGCTATTTTGTAGCATTTATACGATACTTAGGTGATGATTATGCCGACAGACGAGACGATATTTGCCAGCCGACTGCTGGCGCTACGCAAGGAAAGGGGCTGGTTCCAGCCAGAACTGGGCAAGAAAGTCGGGACGTCCGGGGCCATTATCGGCCGCTACGAGCGGGGTGAGATCACGCCCTCCATCGGGGTTGCCCAGAAACTGGCCGACGCCTTCGGGGTTACGCTAGACTATCTGGTGTCCGATAAAGAAGTCCCCAACATCCTGCAGGACAAGGCAATGCTGGAACGATGGAAAGCGATCGATACGCTCACCCCGATAGAGCGGGAGCGGATTGTATCGGTGCTGGACAGCCTGGTGCGCGATGCCAGGGCGCGTCAGACTTACCAGGCAACAGGCTAAACACGAGGATTTGATCATGGCTACAGAGCGCAACCACATACACGAGTTAATCGACAAGCTCGAAAACCTGCCGCCGGAACGCGTCAACGAGGTGGAAGATTTTATCGACTTCATCAAGCAACGCGATCAAGAGCGGCAATTAACTCACGCCGCGATGAAAACCGCCGAGCCGAGTTTGAAAAAGGTGTGGGACAATCCGGACGATGCCGTTTATGACGCCCTTTGAGTTTGGCGACATCATTCTGGTGCCGTTTCCATTCACCGATCAGTCCACCACAAAAAAACGCCCAGCGGTGGTCATCAGCTCCAAAGCCTATAACACCGAACGGCCTGATCTGATCATCATGGCCGTGACCTCTCAGATCAAACCGGCTTCAATCATCGGCGAAGTCATTATTCAGGACTGGCAACAAGCCGGTCTGCTTAAACCCTCCGCTATCAAGCCGGTTATCACCACCATCGAGAAACCCCTGATCATCAAAACGATGGGGCGGCTAAAGGAAAAAGATCAAACCGCGTTGCACGAAAGTTTGAAAGTGATTTTAGGCTGAGGAAAATAACATGAACATCAAAGCCATTAATGCTGACGGCGTCCATGAACTCCTCATGATTGGAACCGCACTTAAAAATGCTAAAGCTATTATCGAAGAATTACCACATCAGGATATTCAATCACTTCAAATTGATGAAGCTATTGCAATTGTCGATAACATTATCGAGAAAGGATTTGATTCTATTGTTTCTTAAGTTAGGTTTAGTTATTGGACTTCATAAAAACCATTCAGCCCAAACTACTGGGCTAAAATAAATCTGTCCCCTTTAACTGGCAATCGAGTCTGACCCTATTGATTCCATGAGCTCCGTATGAATATCGCCCCGCGTATTCAGTGGTCTGTCCCCTAGTGTCTCAATCTATATTAGAATCTATTGTGTTCTGACCCCGGTTGTTGCCGGTTGTTGGGAAATAGGTATACTGTCCCCCGAATCCTACAATTACTATGCGCTTACAAAACAATGGGGCGGCTAAAAGAAAAAGATCAAAAAACGTTAAAGGAAAGTTTAAAACAGATTTTGGGGTAATATAAAATCGATCGAGTCTGACCCTATTGATTTGGCCTTAAACTGGGGGAGATTCAGTCTGTCCCCTAGTGTCACTTGTGATGCTGATCCCGTTTGTTTTTAATTTTTAGTAAATACAACCACACTCCAAAAATGATCGATAACAAAAACGTAATTGCAATGTAAATTAGATTAATATCTTGTCCTAATGCTCTACCTCTAAATAACCCCATGCATAAAAAAAGACTTACTGCAAAAATGCCTGTTATAACATTTATTTTCATTTGCAGTCCTTGTCGTCTTCATCTTCATTACATTTATCTAAGCAAGCCGCAAGACCAAAACCACTATACATATTAATACCAGCATTACCAGCCCATCCCGTAACTTGCCAAAGAGCAGCGCTACCTGTTAATGCTCCAAAAGCAGATGCTCCTGCTGCTGTTACCATGCCTGAACCAACAAAATTTGCTATACACATAGTTACGCACCCATGTGTTACAGGTTTTCCATCAGGTCCTTTAGGGTTTTGAGTAGGCCTCAATCCGCTTGGATCAGAATAATTAATTGGATCATTATTTACATAGGCATAAACATTGATCCCACCATTCAGCCCAATCGGATCGGCGGTAACATACCTTCCTGTCCTCGGGTCATAGTACCGATAGTAGTTATAGTGTAAGCCCGTTTCACTGTCGTAGTATTGTCCCGGAAACCGCAGCTTATTACTCTTGATAGTAATCGCTTCCGTAGTCTCCCCAAACGCCTGCGCCGTGCCCTTCCATTGCACCGCGCCGGTTTTGCCGATGAGCTGTTGTGGGGTATCCAGATGGTCGGCCTGATAATAGCTGTACTCCGTGCCACTGCGTTGGTAGAGGGGGCTGGCGCCATAGTTGGCCTGCGGGGCGTAACCGTAGCTGCGGATAATAGCGCCGGTGTTGTCCATCTCGGCCACCATACCGGCATTGGCGTACATAAAGGTGGTGCGTGTTCCCGCCACGTCTTTCCATAAGCGCCGACCAAAGGGATCGTAATAATAAGTGGCGAGGGTGGCGTTGCTGTTGTCTTTGACTTCACTTAGGCGGTTGTCGAGGTTGTATAGATAGGTGGTGGTTTGACCGGCCTCGGTTTTGGTGGTGAGGCTGCCATTGGGGTCGTAGTCTAAGCTGATGTCGCCGTAGGCTTTGAGCTGGTTGGCGTCGTTATACGTCCAGGCGCCGGGGGTGCTTAAATCCGTTAAGCGGTTGCCGGCCTCATCATAGGTATAGCCTTCATCGGCCTGGCTGCCGGGATTATCCACGCGGGTGAGCTGGTAACGAGCATCATAGCCATAGGTGACGGTACCCTGTGTCGTGCTGCGGGTTTTGATGTTGCCGACGTTGTCATGTGTATATACGATGTCCAGGATAGCATTCTGGGCCGGATCCAGCGCGGTGATTTGTTGTATCCGCATCAGCGCATCGTGTGTGAGATTGCGGGTGCCGCCACCGGGATAAGTGATTTTCTTCGGCTGGTTCCAGCGGTATTCGTTATAAATAATCGAGCCTTCGTTGGGCAGGCTGATTTGGCTTATGCGGTTGCCGGTATCGTAATAATAGGTGCGGGTGATGCCCTCGGCATCAGTATCGGTTCTGGCCAGGCCGTTTTTATAATAGGTGGTACTCCAGGTTTTACTGAAGGCACCGAAGTTGAGGGTTTCATTGGTCTTGCGTTGCAGGTCATCAAGCGTATAGGTCGCCGAGGTCTGGCCATCGTCATAGCCGATCAGACGATTACGGGCGTTGTAGCTGTAGTTAATGGTCTTCACCGGTGTGACATTGTTCTGATAATCGGCCTCGCTGAGGTGATAGGTTTGCGTGACCAAACGATTGGCGTCATCATAGGCATAAACGATAACCTGGCCTTTGCCATCCACCTTGCGGGTGAGGTTGTCATTGGCGTCATAAAAATACTGTAGCGTCTCACCCCCGGGCCAGATTTCAGCGGTGAGGCGGTTTTTTTGATCGTATTGGTAACGGCGGATAACGATATTTTTCTCATTGCTCACCGTTAACAGGTTGTTGCGGTTGTCGTAGGTATACACATTGGTGCGGGTGTCCGGGTAGATCACGTTGCTCAGGCGGTTGAGCTTGTCATATTCATACGTGGTCGTCTTTTGCTCGGCATCGGTCGTGCTGGTGAGGTTGCCCACCCCGTCATAGTCCCGTCGGCGGGTGAGATAGGACTCGGTCATGAGATAATCAATCTCCTGGCGTAACCGGCCCCGACTGTCGTAGTTGAACTCCTGACGATAGGTGGGATAGTTCATCGCACCCAGCCTGTCCTGGGTGACATTGCGGTTTGCCACCACCCCGTATTCCAGGGTTATCGTGTTGCTTGCGCCATCGATAACCTGGTTAACTCGACCAAGATTGTCATAGCCCAGTTGCGTGGCGCGGTTTTCTTCGTCATAGGCCGTGCCTAGCTGGCCTTTCTCGTTATAAATATAGCGTTTCTCATCCCGGTAGGCATCCAGGATGGTATCCAGTTGCCCTTTGGCGCTGATTTGGTATTCGGTGGTTTTGCTATCGGCCGTGGTGATTAAAATAAGATTGCCCGCGCCATCATACTGGTAGGCGGTTGTCTGGGTGAGTGGGTCAGTAATGCTGGCGCGTTGGCCTTTTTCATTAAACGTCTGTTGCCATGGCTTATTGCGTGCGTCCCGCCAGGTGAGGATATTCCCCATGCGGTCATACGTATCATAATTAACGGTATGCGATTCACTGCCGCTGACCCGCGTGGTCCGGGTCTTGCGATTACCCATATCATCATAGGTATAGCTGACACGCGCTTCTTCGGTGAGCGCATCACTGAGGCGGGTGATGTCAAGCACATTGCCATAGGCATCCGGGGTGTAGACGGTGATGCGTTGCTCCGCCAGGCCCAGCGCATCGGTGCGCCGTACCAGGTTGCCCCGGGTGTCATACTCATACTTTGTGGTGACGCCCCGCTCGTCGGTCGCGGCCAAGACATTGGAATACACCCGGTCGTAGGTATAGGTGCGATAGGTCTTGTCCGGGTGGGTCAGCCTTAACAGGTTGTCCCATTCATCCACCTCACGCACCGTCTGATAACCCAGCTCATCGGTGTAGGTATGGCGGCGGCCATCGCGCACCACGGTCTCGACCGTCACCCCATTGATATCCCGGCGCACAATGCGCCCGTCCTTGTCGTACCAGTTCTCATTAATCTTGCCGCTATTGTGCGTCAGGCGAACAAAGTATTCCTTGCGGGTCTTGTCGTAATCATATTCATAGCTCACCGTCGTGCCATCCGGGGCACTCACCTGTTTGACACTCTGGGTCGTGTCATAGTCTATCGTGGTCACCCGACCCTCTGGATCGGTTTCACTTTTCAGCAGTACCGTCTCCCCGGCAATGTAGCTGTACTGCCAGTCATTGCCCCGTACATCCGTGACCGTCAGTAGTTCCCCATTGGTCCACTGATACACCACCTGCCGCGCCTGCGCCACATCCACATGGTCGCGGACACTGGACAGCTTGCCATTGGCGTCATACTCGTACCACAGCACCTGGGTGTCGAAGTGGTCGGCCACCCCGCTACGCCGACCCGCGCCATCGTATAAAATCTTCACACTCACCGCGTTGCGATCGCGGTATTCCACCACCTCTCCCTGGGCGTTATACAAAATGACATTGCCTTGCCTGTCCGCCCAGCGATAGCCCAAATCATTCGCGCGCGTGGTTAAAATGTCCTGAAGCGCGGCCTCGGTTAAGACCGTATCCGGCGCCAGCGTGTCATAGGCGGTAATCGTCTGGTTCTTGCGCACCAGTACCGTATTCACAAACACCGCAATCGAGGAACCACTGCTGCGCGTGTACTTATCGCCACTGCGCTCGATACTGTCTAACGCACTGGCGGCGTTTGTACCTAAATTCCGGTTGATTTGTAACCGGTTCCAGCTGCGGTTGAATTGCCAGCGCCCTTCATACCACGTCCGTTGCGCCTTGACCTCGCCGCCCATTACCTTTACCACCAGATCGTCTATCCGTGTGTTGTACTCGCCACTGGGTAACTCCACGCGGGCATAGGTGAGAGAGGTGAATATAAGTAAAAGAAAAAAGAAGAACAGGCTCAGAGCCAGATAATAGGCGCTTATCTGGCTCTGAGCCTGGTGATACCGGTGATGCATTTGATTCTGACCCCGGGTTTATCTGACTTTTATGGCCTGTGGTGTTAACTCAACCATCGGATTACCATCAACATCAAAGTACTGGCCACTGACCAATTGAAGTGAGTTTTGCCAGGTTTCATCAACCACACTGGAATAAACCGGATCCCATATCACACCAAATGTCAGACTCTGAAACATGCTCATAGTATTGCCAGGATTTAACTCAGTGGAACGTATGTTATCAGTCTTAAAACCATGTTGGTTTAAAATTATCACCTTGATAAGTCCTGTACCGTCTCCCTGGCTAATATAATTTGATAATAGTTGCACATTAGTATCCGGTGTAGAGGGGACAATTTTAGGTTTCATAGAAAAATCAGCAGCAACATAACTTAGAACAAATTCTGCGCCGCCTATAGTCGTTGAAGGGGTACCTGAAGGATTGACCTGCACTTGTGGGAGTGGTTCCAGATGTGACACTGGATGGGTACTCTCAAGACTACTGCCTAAAGGTTCTAAAATATTTAAAGTGTTTGATGTCCCAACGCCGGCAAGTATTTCAATTGGAATAGACGCCAAGTCACCATTCGCCCACGAATAACCATTACCATCGCCAACCAGACCATAATAATATGTCCGTAATTCTGGTGAAGATATTGCGAAGCTAGCCATTCCTTCTGTCAATGGGGGGGCGGTTCCTGTATCAGGATCAATCAGGTCAATAACAACCATCCATTGTCCCTGGTAAGGTTCATTGTATGTTACCCAGTCACCCGCTATCTTCTGCCCTGTGGCATATGCGTAGCGACTGGAATAATCCGCATGCACTTTAAATAAACGCCTCAGTGTAAGCGGGTAAGTTGTACCAGACGAATCCGTAATAGTCACCGTCATATTCTCTTTTTTTACAACGGGTACTAAAGAATTAGTGGTACTCCCCCCCAATGCAATCGTAACCGTATCCCCGGTACGCGCATAACTCGACATGCTCTGCATACTGGTACACCCCGTGCCCAGCCATATTGCTGCGAATAATAACGCCGCTATTTTAATTATCGTTTTCATTGTGCACCTCCGTTAAGAACCTGTTTCTGCAATAATAAAATATCTGAAAGATTGATTTGCCCATCCGGTTGATCGACGGGATACAGGTCGCCGCGAATAGCCTGCTCGGCACTCGCACTGCGCGTGCCCATGGCAATCTGCTCAAGTAACAACACATCCGCCGCATCAACCACACCATCGCTATTAACATCACCATCGGCCTGATAAACCTGGATAGTGTAAGTCTGCTCAAGGGATACAAAACCTGCTGCTGTAGGCCTGATAGTCACCGTCTGTTCACCCAACTGCACCGCAGAGGGTGTCCAGTTGACGTCTGTATCAGTGATTAGCATACCCGCCGGCCCCTCAGCCAGCTCAAAGCTGGCGCCCGCCACATTGGCATTCAGTGAATAGAGATAGGCATGCCCCACACCGGCAATCAGCACAGGCGCTGAGATCACTGCAGCCGGATAGACAAGATTATCGATCGGACTGGTTCCCACCGATACCTCTGCGCCATCACCAATGCCGTCAGCATCCGTATCAACCAGATTAGGATCGGTTTGATAGAAATATTCCTGCGCATTCGTCAAACCATCACCATCGGTATCAAACCGCGCATCAGCGGCATTATTGGGATCCAGACCATTGGCTATTTCCCATGCGTCCGGCAACAAATCACCATCACTGTCCACAATAACCGGCACCGTGGCCATGACCGCTTTCTGGATAAGAAGCACATCCGACAAGGTCAGCTCACTATTGCCCCCGGCAGGATAGAAATCACCGCGCGCGATGGATGCCGCATCCAGCGTCTGCATTTCCAGTATATGTTTCTGCGCCAACAACACATCGGTCATGTTCAATACACCGTCGCCATTGATATCGCCATTAGCGGCAAAATTCGGATCCGTGCCATTAAGGTATTCCTGCAAGTCAGTGACACCGTCACCATCGGTATCAACGCTGCCATCATGGCTCAAGTCGCCAAAGTGAAGAATTTCCCAGGCGTCATCCATGCCATCCCCGTCGCTATCGGTAATGCCCGAGACAGCCATTAACACGGTCATGCTGGATGACAGACCGCTGGTATCCGCGGCATTGAAGGTCACAGAATAGTTACCCGCCTGACCTTCAGCCGGTGTCCAGTTAAACAAGCCGCTACCATTACCGTTATCGACAAACGTCGCCCCAGAGGGGATACCGCTGACGGTCAGCACGACTACATCGCCATTGGGATCCAGCGCCGATACCGGGAAACTCACCGGAGACGATACCGCTGTTATAATATTATTCATCGGGGTAAATTCAGGCGGTAACGGTCCGATGACAGGCGTAGCCATGGTGACGATATACTCCCCGCTGGTGTTGGAATCAAAGAAATTGACCCAGTAGCTCCAGGTAGGCGGCTCATCATTTAAATTTCGAGTTTTCGATGTCCAGACATTATCCGGTAATACATACTTGCCATCAGAGCGCACCACCTGCTGAATTTCTTTTGTGCCCAAATGAGGATCCGGTTTTTTAATATACATATAGCCCGCCGTCACCGGCGCTGTTAATTGATAGGTGGCCGTATCACCGGAGGTTAAGGGAGCCAATGTCGCCGAGCTCGACTGGTTCAATACGGGTGTATCGATATTATCAGACTCGTAAACTGTCAATACATCGGCATTACCTGTGGACAAATAGGCTAGAAAATCACGGACATTATCTTTCCCTGCCTCATCAACCTTAACGTTGCGAACAAGGAAATACGTTGCCGGATCGGCTTCAATAATAGACGTCAGTTGTCCGCCCAGCTCATCCGCATGAGACACGGTGGCGCTAAAGTCCGTGAACTTGCCCGACAAGGTGGTCAACATGTCCCATCGCGCCACCGTTGCCCTGCCGGGGTCGATATTACCGAGATTGGTCAACAGGCTATTGGTGGCCGGCGCATCATTTACATGGCTGCCAATAATGGTAAAACTGATTAACAAATCATTTTCATTTTCAACAATGGTGGGCTGGGCCGAATCAATTTTGACATTGTTTGCCGTCGCGGCGCCGTTATTACGCACCCGAACGCCGAGGGTATAGGGTTCGGCCGGTTCAATCTCTGCCGTGAAGGCATCATCGGCAACCACATCCTGAGTCAGAAAATAGTCCAGACTCAGAGAAGGCAGGGGTTTAACGTAAATAGAATCCGGTGAGACGGTCGTGGTCTGAAGTTCTCCCCCGAGATCATAGTCGAGTGTGGCGCCGACAAAATACAGTTTTCCGGAGGGCACGCTACCGCCTGCGCCTACCGTGGGAATGATCAGCCAGCTTATTTCGGCCGTAGAGTCCGGGAGTACCTCCCCGGCGCCATTGACATCAGTAATACCATCCATGGTGTCGATATTGAGATAAAAAGCCGCCGTTGAATCGGGCACTTCTGGCGTAGAGTAATTCACCGGATCGCCATTTTCATCCGTAAAATTAATATTTACATTGACATTATCCAGGCTCTTGTCTGTCAGGGCATTGTTGATTTTCATGGTCGCGACAAAGGCCTGCCGCTCCAGCGTCAATTCCTGCTTGATCTCGATTTTGACCACGGCGCAAACCGCCGCCTGCACCGCGCCGGGCATCAGGCTCACAAGGGCGAGCAATGGCAACAGCCATAATCTTGTTTTAATCATTTTCATGGTATTACAACCCCTTCCCCTTGAAGCCAGGCGCAAATCAGTCTTTTAAAAATCAATTTGAGTCTGAGCTTCATCATTCAACGCCTTTCTTCTTTATTTGAACGGTCGCCTGTTACCGTCATATACGTTTCACTAAAAATCCTGACAACCCTTCGCGTAGGTTGGGTTGAACGGTTTTTGTGAAACCCAATACATCAAAACATCAAATCCCACCCAACATCATTCAAATTACCGCGTTGTATTTACGCTCCCATCATGGTTGTCTCATTGTTGGGATTCGTTCCTCACCCCAAGCTACAGTGTATTATTTCCTTTCCCACTGCTTACGCAACTCCGCATTCATCCACGCATATAGCATCGTAAAGCCCGCTTTATTCTCGCCCTCATCCATAGCCACTGGCTCACCGTTTTCATTAAAAACCAGCACATGCGGTGTTGAACCAATCATCAAACCAAACTGCCGCTTCGCCCAATCCGGTTGCCAGTCATCCGGCATGCGCACACGCCTGACGGCAACATCCGGTCTAACTTTTAAAAATCGCTTATACTGACTTTTAAGTTTCTTACAGCCAGGACACGACTCGGTGTAAAATTCAACAATGGTCATCAATCCCGGCACCGGCAAATCATAAACATTAAAACCAGCGCCACCCTGTTGAGTTAACACCTTAATACCGGCGCCTTCTTTCACCGAAAGACGCTGCATCAAGTCATCAACAGGATCAGATGCCATGGTGAAGTGATAAACCCCTCCCATAAGCACCAAAATAATAAATAAATATTTCATCATTACCTGTACAAATCGGAATGCCCCTGGTGGTTAAAATATATTCGTAGAGTAGAAAGCAGGATTTCTCCTGCCTCCCCTCATCAAACCGTACGTGCGGTTTTCCCGCATACGGCTTTCCGATGTTGTTCATCCTAAAGCATGCGCATGCTTCCATTTCGGTTTAACATCCAGTTTATAGAGCCCATATTTTTCATATAACGCTCGATAAGGAAATTTGCCATAACCAGATACTGAGTATCTGACTTTATGCCGATAACACAGGTGTATCCGAAGACGTTGCTCACAGAAAGAACGAACCTTCCTCAGTTGGCGGTAACAGTTTCCATGCCGGAAGTAGTTTCCCCAACCTCGCAATCGATCATTCATCATCTTTATAATATCGACTAATGGCACCAGGTTCATTCGCCCTCTCGTAATCCATTTTATCTTCTCTTTAAAATCCGATATCGCTTTCTTGCTCGGTTCAACATAAGGGAACCACTTCCCTGTACGTTCACTTCGCAATTGCTTTATCGTAAATCCAAGAAATTGAAAACTGGTCTTGCGAGCATCGACAATTACCGTCTTTTCTTCGTTTAGCGTTAACGCTAAACGATTTAGAATCGACTTTAGTATCGAGTATGGCGTTTCTGTATCTTTCGCACATAACAGCACCATATCGTCGGCATATCTTACTAATCGTGCTCCAATACGCCTCTCTAATGCGTGCCGCTGCCAAATCCTGTCTAGTAAATTAAGATAGAGGTTGGCCAGCAGTGGTGAGATAACCCCTCCCTGCGGCGTTCCCTGTCGACATCTTTGACCTCCTCCCACTACCATTCGCTTGCCCTCTTTATCTTCAATGATCGGCGCCTTAAGCCACTGCTTCAGTAGTCCTAGCACCGGCCCATCCGAGATCCTTTCAGACAATGTACGCAATAGCTTATCATGGGGTATGCTATCAAAATATTTCGACAAGTCCGCATCTATCACTTTCACATGACCATATCGCATGGCTTCCGTGATTGTATCTATTGCTTGATGCGCATGACGCTTCGGTCGATACCCAAATGAATTTTCACTAAAGTCCGCTTCGAAGATCGGCTCTAGTACAAGTTTCGTAGCCATCTGCACCACTCGATCTCTGATCGTGGGGATACCTAATGGCCGACGTTCACCGTTTCCTTTTGGAATATATACTCGTTTCACCGCTTGTGCTTGATACTGTCTGGTAACTAAGTCCTCCCTTATTTCACTGATAAACCTTGCTTTCCCTTCTTCTTCCTCTATCTGCTTGCAGGTTCGCCCGTCTAATCCCGGGCTTCCCCCATTCGCTTTAACAAGTTCATAAGCTCGATGCAGTATATCCAGCCGATATATCTTGTCATAGAGTGCATAGAAGCGAAAACCTTCAGCTTGCTTGGCTTTCAGGTATAGCTTCCTTTGTAATGTTCTAGTGCCACTTTGTGGTATTTCGATGTTCATAGCTTTACGCAATCATCTCACTCAACATTTCGCCGTACGCTTCAACAAAGTAGGGCCCCTTCCCTCGGGTGTCGTTTTGTTGTCGATCACCCTCAATCGGTACTATGCGCCCCTCCGAATTCCGTTACAGCCAATCGTCCTTTCACTTTTGCTTATAGACTAATTGTCGCTACTGCCTTCCACTGCAACGGACCTCCCGCCCTGCACATACTATCTTCCGCTACATGCCACCCCTGGCACCCCGGGAGATCCCTTTGCTTTTCCCATTTAATTGGCTTTGTTTCAGTCCAATCTCAGTCAAAGGATTTCAGCTTTCCCCTTCGGAGGAAAAGGTCAGCATCTCCAAGTAGTTAACGAGGCTGCATTAGGTTCACTTATGTTGCGGCCTGTAGCTTTGCCCTTGCGAAACTTACGACCCTGCGTTACCACAACGCCGCTTCGCGGTACTACCGGGGTGAATGGGCAATTCCCCGGACGGGACTTTAACCCGCTAGATAATATGCCGTAAACGGCATGCCCTCCGTCCCCTTTATTTCTTTATTTTTATAAAGAAAATCACTCCGACCCCTTTAACTTTGTTAAGGCTTGGGAGGGTACGTGCGTATAACGCACGCTACGCTGGCTGACTGTCCATCACCACCAATCATTAATAAATAAAACATAACTCAATACTATACAAGCAATCCCGAGGTACATTACATTTCGACCCTTCAAATAAAACGACGGTTGAAATCCTTCAATACCAACACCCGTTTTCGGTCTAAATAAAACAAGATAAACACCATACACGCATAGTCCAATTTCCCAAAGCAACTCCCAGTCTATATTCATATTTAAATAATTATATTAATAATTATTATTAACAGCAGTATTATGGATAGCCCACCAAAAACATAGGCAAGGTACTTGCCTATGTTTGCACCAGGCACGCCTGTTGTTTGCAAATAAATAGACAGTACACGACCATACATAATGAATCTAAATATGATGTAAAATAATGGCAACATCAACAGACTGAGCTGCCATTCCTTTATCACTTGAGAGTTATACTTTGCAGTATAGATAAACAAAGGTATATATATTGCAATTATTACCCCATCAATTATATGTAGTATGCTTTGTTTTTTCATCACCAAGCAATACCTACCCTTAAACCACCATTAACTGAAGCGCCAATACCTGTCCCTGTTTTTACTTCACCAAATGCTGAACTACTTTCGTTAAATTGAGTTTGCAAATTTCCTGATGGATCTAGATTTACATTCATCCCTGTTAACCCTGTACCACCAACACCTGCACTGCCAACACCTGGAACGCTAACTTTTGCTCCAGCCGTTCCTTGAAATCCAATGAAAGCTTCTTTTCCACAAGGAGTTTCAGTACCTTCAGGTCTTGGAAAATCACCTGTCGGATCAAAACTTGCACCTGCCCCAAGTCCAAAACCAAAATCAACAACAGCAAAGCTCTTCCCATTATTACTTCCGAAGGATACAGCGCCCCCAATACCTGCATATCCGCTTACTTTTACTCTCCATAAACCATTTTGGTCAACCCAATTAATTGGATCGTTATAGACATACGCATATAAATTAATCCCCCCATTCAATCCAATCGGATCCGCGGTAACATACCGTCCTGTTCTCGGATCATAGTACCTAAAGTAGTTATAATGTAAGCCCGTTTCACTGTCGTAGTATTGTCCCGGAAACCGCAGCTTATTACTCTTGATAGTAATCGCTTCCGTAGTCTCCCCAAACGCCTGCGCCGTGCCCTTCCATTGCACCGCGCCGGTTTTGCCGATGAGCTGTTGTGGGGTATCCAGATGGTCGGCCTGATAATAGCTGTACTCCGTGCCACTGCGTTGGTAGAGGGGGCTGGCGCCATAGTTGGCCTGCGGGGCGTAACCGTAGCTGCGGATAATAGCGCCGGTGTTGTCCATCTCGGCCACCATACCGGCATTGGCGTACATAAAGGTGGTGCGTGTTCCCGCCACGTCTTTCCATAAGCGCCGACCAAAGGGATCGTAATAATAAGTGGCGAGGGTGGCGTTGCTGTTGTCTTTGACTTCACTTAGGCGGTTGTCGAGGTTGTATAGATAGGTGGTGGTTTGACCGGCCTCGGTTTTGGTGGTGAGGCTGCCATTGGGGTCGTAGTCTAAGCTGATGTCGCCGTAGGCTTTGAGCTGGTTGGCGTCGTTATACGTCCAGGCGCCGGGGGTGCTTAAATCCGTTAAGCGGTTGCCGGCCTCATCATAGGTATAGCCTTCATCGGCCTGGCTGCCGGGATTATCCACGCGGGTGAGCTGGTAACGAGCATCATAGCCATAGGTGACGGTACCCTGTGTCGTGCTGCGGGTTTTGATGTTGCCGACGTTGTCATGTGTATATACGATGTCCAGGATAGCATTCTGGGCCGGATCCAGCGCGGTGATTTGTTGTATCCGCATCAGCGCATCGTGTGTGAGATTGCGGGTGCCGCCACCGGGATAAGTGATTTTCTTCGGCTGGTTCCAGCGGTATTCGTTATAAATAATCGAGCCTTCGTTGGGCAGGCTGATTTGGCTTATGCGGTTGCCGGTATCGTAATAATAGGTGCGGGTGATGCCCTCGGCATCAGTATCGGTTCTGGCCAGGCCGTTTTTATAATAGGTGGTACTCCAGGTTTTACTGAAGGCACCGAAGTTGAGGGTTTCATTGGTCTTGCGTTGCAGGTCATCAAGCGTATAGGTCGCCGAGGTCTGGCCATCGTCATAGCCGATCAGACGATTACGGGCGTTGTAGCTGTAGTTAATGGTCTTCACCGGTGTGACATTGTTCTGATAATCGGCCTCGCTGAGGTGATAGGTTTGCGTGACCAAACGATTGGCGTCATCATAGGCATAAACGATAACCTGGCCTTTGCCATCCACCTTGCGGGTGAGGTTGTCATTGGCGTCATAAAAATACTGTAGCGTCTCACCCCCGGGCCAGATTTCAGCGGTGAGGCGGTTTTTTTGATCGTATTGGTAACGGCGGATAACGATATTTTTCTCATTGCTCACCGTTAACAGGTTGTTGCGGTTGTCGTAGGTATACACATTGGTGCGGGTGTCCGGGTAGATCACGTTGCTCAGGCGGTTGAGCTTGTCATATTCATACGTGGTCGTCTTTTGCTCGGCATCGGTCGTGCTGGTGAGGTTGCCCACCCCGTCATAGTCCCGTCGGCGGGTGAGATAGGACTCGGTCATGAGATAATCAATCTCCTGGCGTAACCGGCCCCGACTGTCGTAGTTGAACTCCTGACGATAGGTGGGATAGTTCATCGCACCCAGCCTGTCCTGGGTGACATTGCGGTTTGCCACCACCCCGTATTCCAGGGTTATCGTGTTGCTTGCGCCATCGATAACCTGGTTAACTCGACCAAGATTGTCATAGCCCAGTTGCGTGGCGCGGTTTTCTTCGTCATAGGCCGTGCCTAGCTGGCCTTTCTCGTTATAAATATAGCGTTTCTCATCCCGGTAGGCATCCAGGATGGTATCCAGTTGCCCTTTGGCGCTGATTTGGTATTCGGTGGTTTTGCTATCGGCCGTGGTGATTAAAATAAGATTGCCCGCGCCATCATACTGGTAGGCGGTTGTCTGGGTGAGTGGGTCAGTAATGCTGGCGCGTTGGCCTTTTTCATTAAACGTCTGTTGCCATGGCTTATTGCGTGCGTCCCGCCAGGTGAGGATATTCCCCATGCGGTCATACGTATCATAATTAACGGTATGCGATTCACTGCCGCTGACCCGCGTGGTCCGGGTCTTGCGATTACCCATATCATCATAGGTATAGCTGACACGCGCTTCTTCGGTGAGCGCATCACTGAGGCGGGTGATGTCAAGCACATTGCCATAGGCATCCGGGGTGTAGACGGTGATGCGTTGCTCCGCCAGGCCCAGCGCATCGGTGCGCCGTACCAGGTTGCCCCGGGTGTCATACTCATACTTTGTGGTGACGCCCCGCTCGTCGGTCGCGGCCAAGACATTGGAATACACCCGGTCGTAGGTATAGGTGCGATAGGTCTTGTCCGGGTGGGTCAGCCTTAACAGGTTGTCCCATTCATCCACCTCACGCACCGTCTGATAACCCAGCTCATCGGTGTAGGTATGGCGGCGGCCATCGCGCACCACGGTCTCGACCGTCACCCCATTGATATCCCGGCGCACAATGCGCCCGTCCTTGTCGTACCAGTTCTCATTAATCTTGCCGCTATTGTGCGTCAGGCGAACAAAGTATTCCTTGCGGGTCTTGTCGTAATCATATTCATAGCTCACCGTCGTGCCATCCGGGGCACTCACCTGTTTGACACTCTGGGTCGTGTCATAGTCTATCGTGGTCACCCGACCCTCTGGATCGGTTTCACTTTTCAGCAGTACCGTCTCCCCGGCAATGTAGCTGTACTGCCAGTCATTGCCCCGTACATCCGTGACCGTCAGTAGTTCCCCATTGGTCCACTGATACACCACCTGCCGCGCCTGCGCCACATCCACATGGTCGCGGACACTGGACAGCTTGCCATTGGCGTCATACTCGTACCACAGCACCTGGGTGTCGAAGTGGTCGGCCACCCCGCTACGCCGACCCGCGCCATCGTATAAAATCTTCACACTCACCGCGTTGCGATCGCGGTATTCCACCACCTCTCCCTGGGCGTTATACAAAATGACATTGCCTTGCCTGTCCGCCCAGCGATAGCCCAAATCATTCGCGCGCGTGGTTAAAATGTCCTGAAGCGCGGCCTCGGTTAAGACCGTATCCGGCGCCAGCGTGTCATAGGCGGTAATCGTCTGGTTCTTGCGCACCAGTACCGTATTCACAAACACCGCAATCGAGGAACCACTGCTGCGCGTGTACTTATCGCCACTGCGCTCGATACTGTCTAACGCACTGGCGGCGTTTGTACCTAAATTCCGGTTGATTTGTAACCGGTTCCAGCTGCGGTTGAATTGCCAGCGCCCTTCATACCACGTCCGTTGCGCCTTGACCTCGCCGCCCATTACCTTTACCACCAGATCGTCTATCCGTGTGTTGTACTCGCCACTGGGTAACTCCACGCGGGCATAGGTGAGAGAGGTGAAGAAAAAGAGCAGCAATGCGATCATAAGCCGATGAATGGGATTTATCTGACTTAAGTCATGGCTTTCAGGAAGATAGTTCATCACTACCCTCCGCCCTTGCCGCCAGGACCACAGCCACCATCGCCACCGCTACTCGGGCATTGAGGTCGGCACTGTGCGCCAGACATAGAGGTATAGGATGGCGACCCTCCGCCCAGAGTACCTCCACCACTAACCCAGCTGAAGCCACCACTTCCACCGCCGCCCCCACCGCCGCCACCGCCACCGCCAGCACATGACGCACCGCCAGATGCGCTGGCGAAGCCAAAGCCGCCCCCACCGCTTGCTACTGTTCCATTGACGCAAACATAATTAAACCCGTATGAACCTCCTGCGCCGTAAGCCGCACAGCCACCACCGGAACCTGTCACAACATCCGGGTCAACCGGTTTCAATGCAATCACGCGATAAGGCACAACAACACTTTCATCGGGTAGTAACGACGTAGGGATACTGTCAAAAAATTCATATTTGAAATAAGCATCACTTTGCGGGATAGCTACATCAAAGTTATCGGCACGAATAAGTCCCTCGTTGGTGAAAGTAAGCTCACCGTAGAAAATATCCCCCGGTGCCATATCAGCAGGTAAGGACACGCTTGCTGGCTCAACGACGACAACCGCTGCAGGCACCTGGGTTTCATATGTCGCCTGCAAGGTGATTTCATACCTGTCCTGAATGGTGATTTCAGTTACCGACCATTCGACCGTGACCAGGTTATAGTCAAGGAATACTTCCTTGTTGAGCGTGACACCGGGTTTGATCTGGAAACGGCCCAGCAATTCCTGGTGATTAGGCGCTGTTGCACGGAATTTATACCAGCCGGAGGGCAGCGCGTTAAATAAGGCCTGGCCATCCACATCAGACACAAGGGCTGGAATAGCGGTTGGTACACGTTCATTTTGCACGGTGATACGCGCACCTTGCAACCCAGGAATTATGTTGCCATTGGCATCATCTGTCAGCGTATAGATGTCTGACACTTTGAATAATATCCCCCCTTCGCCTGACTGGACAAGCATGATATAAACAGGAATTTTCACATCAGCATGATTGCTACTTATGACAAGAATACGATATTCATACGTACCATCGATTTGATCAACCGGAGCCGCGACAGTTAAATTGATCTGGCGTTGTTCACCGATTGCAATGCTACCCTGCTGCTGAGGAACCGTGAGATAGATCCAGTCTGGCGCAGGTGAACCATCGGGCATGGTTAAACTGACATTGACATCGTTCATGGCAGCCAGACCAATATTAGAAAGCATCACACTTTCACTCACACTGTCTCCCTGTGATAGTCCGGTTTCAATAGAGCCAGGTTCAGCCCTTAACACGGGAATAGCCTGTGACAAGGTGTAATTAACACGAATCGTGTCAAGTGGCGCCGCGCCACTTTCATCACTGATGACGCGCAGATACAGGGTGCCGGTAGCATCTGCCGTGCTATCTGCCCTCAGAGTAAAGCTGATATTACCGGATTCTTTTGATCCCAGGTTGATCGCTGGAGCTGGAGTAATTGTAATACCGGTTGGGAATACACCACCAGGCTGGAAACTCTCTTCATATACCATGCCAAGATTGGTGGCTGTAGTACCGTTACCGGTTGTCGCACGAATGCTAATTACCTGATCATAGTCTCGCGGAATATTAACATTGGCCGTAGTGATATTCAGCACTACGCGCGCCACCGTAAAGCTGCCCTGTTGGGGGCGATCGAGCAGATCAGGATGAATCACGGATACTTTATAAACACCCGCCTCGGTGGCCAGCGGTCTAAAGCTATAGATGAAGTTACCGGCAGTATCAGTGAATACATCAAACTGGCGTTCAAAACCATTGACGGCAATAATCAGTTTAAGCGGTACGGATACCATTGGCATGGCTGTGGAACGCTCAACCGCCTGCCCTGTAATGACAATATCTTCTCCGCCAAAAGTGCTGGATGGGGTGATATTAGTGATGGCTCCAGAATAGGAGGTGTCAACCAGCGTCGTAGCTCGACTGGTAGTTCGCCCAAGTAACGTAATATGTTCAGGTTGACCCAGTTTATAATGATATTGATCAAGCCCAAATTTAACCCAGACATTTTCCGGCGCATTCGATGGCACGGGCAAATCAAATGTATCTGAGGTAAATGTTTGCCCCGGTGGGATGCGTGCAACCGTGGTGTTATTAGAAAGGAGAATGACTCTAGCGCCATTCGTACTGCTGGCGCCATTGCTCTGCAATACATCATAGGTGGAGATAATATTATTATCCACGTCAACCAGTTGGAATCGGAGTTCACTGGAAGGCGATGAGCCACCATTTTGAGCCAGAATGATCTCTATCTCAACATCACTGGTATTTTCCAGACTAAATTGAACCTGTCCCGCACCACCACGAGTCAGATCCTGGGTAATAATGTTCAGCACCAGCGAACTGTCACTGATGAGTACATCCTGAGTGCGAACGATCCTGACACTTTCTCCTTCATTCGGTGTGACCACAATACTTGTGGTCAACACACTGACATCCGGCAGATCTTTATAGCCACCGATAACTACCGGGATGGTTTTAGTTTCACCTGCCGCAAGACTAAAGGTTGTCGATTTATGGTTATAGCTCTCCAGCAACGACTGTAATTGAATATTATTAATGGTGGTACCGGAGTTATTACTGACCTCATATTCAATTCTATTCATAATCCCACGTTGAACTTCAGTATTGGCTTTTAAGCTGGCACTGAGCTGCGGCAGGGCCAGACTGCGACCGACACTTTCCACTCCATTAATATCAAGGGCCTTGAGGGTATATACGCGGGTATTGTTTGTGTATCCGGTATCCGTATAGGATGTAGTTGTAATAAGGCCACTACCATTGAGTTTAAGGGCTTGCGCTCCTGATCCCAGATAAAGATCATAGCCATTAATGGTGGAACCGTTATGCGTCCAGGTGAGAACCGGTTTGTTGTCATCGGTCTGTGTGACCGTAAATGTCGCAACGGGCAATAGATCAACATTCAGATAAGATGAACTGGAAACCGGCGACTCATTACCCGCCTCATCCACTGCCGTCACCGCGTAATAGAACTCCGTTAGTGATGGTGTTGCGTCGATTGTCGTAAGATCTGAAATTCCCGTACGAACAGGCGTTAATCCGGTTACATCGGTAATACTGCTTGCTGCACGATATAGCGAATAAGTTAATGTGTCCGTACCTGCAGGTGCCACCCAGTTCGCTCTAATACCTGCGCCCGTCAATTCCAGCGTCAACCCTGTTGGGGCAAGGCTGGCCGTTGAATCTGCATTCACCGTTACAGGAGCGCTTTGGGCGCTGGTTCTTTCCTGAGCATTTTCCTGTCGAATACTGGCAATCGCATATATATAGTTGCCTTCGATACTCGTTGAATCAAGATATTGGAGTTCAGTAATACGCTGGTAGGCCGTCAGTTCCAGTTCACCCGGTGCCTGTCGATAAAGTTGATATGCAACGGCCTCTTCCACCGCATCCCACGTTAATCTGATCTGACCGTTTGGTAAAGCAACAGCATTGAAGTTGGCTGGTATAGCTAATGGCGGGAGTTCACCCTGGTAGATCTGGAAACGGTTATCAACCAGTATGCTGTTCGAAACATTACCCAAATCATCCACACCCTGATAAACAAAATTTAGATATTCAACCTCGGCCAGACCGGCATCTGCGGGCAAGATAAAACTACCATACCATTGCATTGTATCTGTCTGGGTCAAGCTATCAATGACGATTGCACTTCGGCCTGCTGCAGAAAGAGTATAAGACAGTCTGGGGCTTGCACTACTGGCCAGGGTTTCTGTCAATGTCAATGAAAAATTGATAGTGACAGGCAAGGTTGAATCATTCTTAACCGGTTCAACAGGTGAGATTGTTAGCGAAGATATGTCTGGTCCATCAGTATCAATTTCAATCGTTGTATCAAATGAGCTGCCACGATTGCCTACAACATCGCGGGCAGAAAAAACTGCCGATGCAGTACCAGTAGGGGTGGTGTTTATTATTTCAAAACGACCCGAATATTCAGTATCACTCACACGCTCAAGATTCACAGAAATAGGCACGCCGCCATTTGGATTTATCGAAAGAAATGGCGTCGTTAATAATTTCTCATTTACTGTCAAGACAACATCGACAGTCCCTGCCGCCATACGGCCACTTGTGGCGTCATATTGACCTTGCGGACTGAATTCCATAGAAACAACGGTTGGCGGCGTAGTATCAGAGACGGCACTGATCTGGTTGGATATGCCGCTTGAAGCAGCCACATTATTAACTGCGACAACACTGTAATAATAGGTGTTATCCGATACGGGCAAATCAGTATAGTTATTTTCTATAATTAAAGTATTATTTGCCTTGGTCGCCAGGTTGAAATCTGTAAATGGCTGGTCACTGCGATATATATCATAACCACTGATTTTCGTGTCTACCGATTTATTCCAGTATAAATAAACCTGTCCACTTTCGCGTGAAATCGCAGCCAGACCCGTGGGTGCATCTGGTAGTTCTGTATTTAGCGTCACTTTTACTGTTGCACTTCGTGTGCTTTCTCCGCCACGATTACTCGCCGTTGCCTCCAGTGTATTATCACCTTCAATGATCGTAACAGTACCTGCAAAGGCCCCCGTATTACCAACGGTGAGTGGTGTACTTGCAGCCATCCCATTTAGATATAATTGGACTTGTGTTTGTTTTTCTGCAGTACCATTAATTGTAATCGTGTTGATATTTGTGATTAACCCGTTGTCAGGCTTTGATATCACAGGTGCAGCGGGTGCTGCCAGGGCTATGATTAGCGGAATATCCTGTCTCGCACTGTTTTCCAGCGTATCGTAAGCCAGGATACTCAAGGTATGGCTGCCATCACTCGTATTTATTATGTTCCATAATGCGCTAAAACCATCATTGCTATTGGAATCAGTTGCTAACAGGATGTCATCAATACGGAATTCGACACGTCCAATACCACTTTGATCTGAGACATCCAGGCTGATATTTCCTGCGACAGTCAGCGTGGCGCCACTGACCAGTGGTGCATTGTTAAACCGAACGTTACTAATGATTGGACCCGCAACATCCGGCACAGGCGTTTCACTGATAGTGGTAACGGATTTTTGCTGTCCATCAGATACATTGATGGTAGTGACAGCAAAGTAGTACATAGTGTCATTTGTTAAACCCGCCAGTTTGGTGATATTAACAGAAGCTGGCACAACCAGACTCGGGGTCATACCCTCAACATTGGTAAAGACGCTTTGTGATGCATAAATGGCATAATTTTTTACATATTGCGATGGTTGCACCGCATTCCAGCTTAGTTCTACCATTCCACTATAAGGTGTGGAAGATAACCCGGTTGGGTTAGATAATAACGTTACAGCACTAAGGGATACACCGGGGCTTTCATTACCATCAGTGTCGATGGCTGTTATTCGGATAGGATAGCTTGTGGCTGCGGCTAATCCGACTATAGTTCGAGTGTTTGTAGCGGCTGGAACCACTGTGCCGGCATCATTATTAAAATAGACCTTATAATTTGCCAAATCATTTTGTGTGTTGGCCGAATGCGTCCAACTTAAGCCAATGGCATCCGCTTGCACGGATACCAGTACATTACTGACTTCTTCTGGTGCAAGAGTATCACTGGTAGTAACAGTAACGGGCGAGACGGTAGGTTGACTGTTGTTAGTATTATCAACCGCTACCACGGCAATGTAATAGGTAGTATTGCGTGCAAGCCCCGTAAGGTTAAAGGTTTTTGTGCCAGCCGGCACCGTATTAATTAAGGTTGCACCACTTGTTTGTGTATACGCAACCGTATTGGAATAGATAGCATAATATTGAATATCGTTACCGTTGGAAAATTCATCGTAGCCACTCCAGTTTAACGCTACCTCTGTTCCACTCCCCAAACCATTTGCTGTTACACTTACAGGTCCTGGCGCGTTGTTATCATATTGGACAGTAACCGTGGTAGCCGAACTTTCATTTCCTGCGCGATCACGCTGCGTCAGATTGAGTGTGTTGACACCCTCAGCCAGGGTAACAACATATGACCATGTTGTATTTGCTGAGGAAGCAACCACTTCTGCCCCATTTAGCCAGATTGAAGCATAGGCTTCTTTGTTGCCTGAAAGGGTTTCGCTGTTAATATTGGTAACGGCAGATACACTATTTACAACCGGAGCCAGTGGAATGCTGCGATCAATGACAAAATTACTCGTAAAAATCGTAGAGGTTAATCCTGCAACATCATTAATTTGTGCGGTAACACTATAAGCCCCATCAATTAATGCAATATCGGGAGTAAAACTTAGGGTATTATTGATGTTAACCCAATTACCGTAAAGAACAAAGCTATTGCGTTTGACATCAAGCATGGAGTTATTTAAGTCAATGCCGCTACCTGCTTCAGTTACATTTAGCTGAATAGTAGGCAACAAGTTTATAAAGGAATTATTGACTGGCGTTGCGCTTGTTACCACTGGCGCAATAGAATCAGCAAAGAATTTGAGTGTTACATTTGCAGATGAATTACCGGCTATGTCCTGCGCAGTAATAATCTGATCTGAAGCACCTTCCGGAATAGTTATTTGCACGGACCAGTCACCTGAACCTGTCGTAACGCGCTGTGTTCCATTTATCCAGATCGAGCTGTTATCGCCTCGCGTCCCCTGCAAAGTGATTGTAGTGCTTGTTACATTGTTGATTTCTGGCGACAACAAGTAGTTTGCCACCGTTGGATCTAAGGGTGCAATATTATCCAGCTCAATATTTGTTGTGTAAATATCACCCGGGTTTTCACCAACAATTGTATTTTTATTTTGATCCATACCGCTACCTTGAACGGTTTGAATATCGGGACCAATTTGAACCGTATAGCTACCTGCTATAGACAAGGCAGGTGCAAAATTGACGCCATAACTCGTCGCGCTGAGTTTTGTTATTGATGCTGGCGTTACACTGCCTGATGGCCCAGCGACATTAATATCGGCTAATGTAAATGTTGTCTCATCAATTTCCGCGCTGAAATTAAATGTGATAGTACTGATGTCCTGTGTCACCAGGTTTTGTGGTGAACTTGAAACCACAAAGACGGGATCATTTTTGTTTAGCGTATGGATAGTTCCGGGTTGGCCATTTTCACCAGATGAACCAGATCCACCTATATTGATAATGTTATTCAGTAAATCAAAAGAGGCATAATTGTAATAAACCGCGATACGGCCACCGCCGCCACCGCCGCTACCACCAGCACCGCCGTTTCCACCATTGGCGGCAATACTGCCACTGCCCGATAACACTCCCACGTCCAGCCAGATAGAGCCCCCGCTACCGCCTCCAGTGT
>Ga0316207_10000935_pt1 | contig 40532 bp, 35 predicted proteins | sample 6weekpyrite_MG_FD_204943 | JGI IMG/M metagenome (GOLD analysis project Ga0316207, IMG submission 204943) | Microbial mat bacterial communities from mineral coupon in-situ incubated in ocean water Damariscotta River, Maine, United States -... | ecosystem: Environmental > Aquatic > Marine >... | reverse complement strand
ATCTGCCTCATTTCAATAAGATGCTCAGCAATTTCTCGGCTATTACCGCATTCGGTAATACGGTCAAAATCAACACCGCCAAAATTTGCGATTGATTGAATTGCTATACCAGGCTGGCTGGCATGCAGCCATTCTTCTTGCCTTTCAAAGTATGTAGCAATTAAAACTTTGGATTTTTCAGGGTCATCCGTACAACGCGTTAGAACTGCAACAGCCAAATCTGCACGGTCCCTTACAAAATTACGAAACACCAACTTCACTTTGCCATTAGGTATTAAATTTTCCTTCAGGTATGGCAGAACAGTATCGTTAAAGGTTTTACAGTGTGGGCATGTCATCGACGCATATTCAACTATTTCAACTGGTGCATCCTTTGAACCATAAATAATATCACCGTGTACATGCTTGGGCACTTCCACAGCAGGTGTTTCAGGCGTTGCCTGCGTGGGCTGTTCTTGTGCAGCAGCCCCTCCACCAATTGCCAAAGCCAAAAAAGACCCTGCGATTACAGATTTAAGCACCATGAAAACTCCCCTTACAGAAACAAGCTAACCCTGTTCTTACTTTTTTTCTTTGTCGTTCGAAAGAACCATTTCACCTAAGCTTTTTACAGCTTCTTGCAATGGGCTCAACTCACCCTGCCCTACTAAATCTCCAAGCACCTTATCCTCGCGGCCCGATAAAGCTCTTTTTTGCTTGGCAGGCCGCCGCCTATCTGTTGGCAAAGGACCTTGCTTAATTTCGAGCTTAGCAACAGCACCATAACCAAAAAAGCGGTTTACCATATCAATAATATGGGGTGCTTTGTGATCAAGAAGCGTTGCAAATGCAGACTCACAGCGGATAACTAGCTTGGCCCCCATACGTTCGCCCCGTGGAAATATCAAGCGTTGAGGCACACAAGAGCCTGCAAGCTCAGCCCCCACGATTTGCGGCCAGCGCGTAACAACCTCTGCCTGAGCAAAACCTTTCGCCCGAATAGCCGGCGACAAAAAGCTGCTCGCAACACGCGATGCCTTTGTCGTTTTAAAGCGGCGAAAAGGTTTGTTCTTCGCCCCTTTTTTTATAGGCTTAATAGGTGCCTTTACCATTAGGCTTGCCCTTGGCTATTTAAACATTATGGTCTGTGCTACCTGATGCCTGATGATGCTACAACAGCTTTAAGGCAAAAAAGAGCAATTCGGCCCCTTTTCAAGCGCTTGTGATGACAAAATTCTCTGATTTAATACTTAAGTGGTACGATCAACATGCACGTGAGCTACCTTGGCGTTCCAAACCTGGCGCACCTACTGATCCATACCATGTGTGGCTTTCAGAGATCATGTTACAACAAACCACCGTTGCCACCGTAAAAGCATATTTTGAAAAATTCCGTGCTCTTTGGCCAACGATTGAAGCTTTGGCGGCATCCCCGCAGGAAGAAGTATTGAAGGAATGGGCTGGTCTTGGCTATTATGCTCGCGCACGTAATTTGCACAAATGCGCACTAACCATCACAAACGAGTTTGATGGAAAGTTCCCAGTAAGTGAAACTGAACTTAAAAAGTTACCCGGCATAGGTGACTACACTAGCGCAGCAATATCTGCCATTGCATTTGGTGAGCCAGCCGCCGTAGTTGACGGCAACATAGAGCGCATCATATCCCGTGTTTTCCGCATTAAAACACCACTGCCTACAGCAAAAAAAGAAATTAAAAAAGAAACGGCCAATTTGACACCAACTTCGCGTGCCGGAGACTTTGCCCAAGCCATGATGGATCTTGGTGCAGGCATATGCAGCCCGAAAAACCCAAGCTGTTTTTCATGCCCAGTCCAATCCCATTGTGCGGCCACAAAAGCTGGCGACATGGAAACATACCCAGTGAAGGCACCCAAAAAAACCAAACCGATACGCCGAGCTATTTCCTTCTGGTTAGAGCATGAAGGGCATGTTCTTTTAGAGCGACGACCGAACAAAGGCCTACTTGGAGGTATGCCGGGATTTTTCTCTACCCCTTGGGTGGCGCGCAGCGACATACCCAGCATATCAGAATCCGTGCAACACAGCCCCATCAATGCTGAATGGCAAGCTTTAGATGGGCTAGCCAAACATACATTTACCCACTTTCATTTGGAAACCAGCCTCGTGAAAGCAAGCAGCCAAACACGAACAAATTTTGAAAATGGATTCTGGCACCCAATTGATGACCTTGAGAACATTGGACTGCCAACTGTATTCAAAAAAATCAGCGCCCTCGTTAAATAACTCAGATCGAGTAAGAACATATCCTGTACGAATTTGAACAATTCAACTGCTCCACACTGTTCACTTTCGAACACCCACCCAACTATACTTTGCACAAAAATAAAATAACGCATTGATATTAATACGTTTTGTAACTTTATAATTTTTGGCTTGGCTTTTGCTACATAAGGCATGACAGCAAATTAATAGGTCTATAGAACAGCATGCTTAAAAATTATTTTATGATAGCAATTCGCAATATGATGCGGCACAAAATGTATAGCTTCATCAATATCGGCGGCCTAAGCATAGGGCTTGCAGCCTGCATGCTTATCTTTCTGTTTGTACAAAACGAATTATCATACGATAGCTGGATCGAGGATAGCGAGCGCATTTTCAGGCTTGAAGGTAGATACATCGGTGAAGCAGGGGAGCCTGACAACCCAATGGCCCTCAGCCCTGGGCCACTCAGCAAACCGCTTCAGGCAAACTTCGGCGCTATAATCGAAACCGGTACCCGCATGCTAACGGAAGACTTCCTTGTTACCCGAGACAATGTAAAATTTTTAGAGAACATCAACCTAATTGACAATACCTTCTTTGACGTTCTTGATTTACCAATCGTGGAAGGTGATCGTAGTCGAGTATTTGATGACTACAAGTCTGTGATTATCAGTGAAAGCATGGCCCGAAAGTATTTTGGGGAGCAATCGCCACTTGGCCAAGTAATAGACTTGGATTTTGGCAAAATGCTGGTGAAGGTTGTTGCTGTGATGCAAGATTTGCCAACCAACAGCCACTTGCAGGCGGATATATTCATGCAGTTTGACGAAAGTCGTTATGAAAATCAGCCTTGGGTTACCAAATATTGGACGTCCTCAAACGTTTACACTTATTTAAAACTCTACTCCCCTAAGAAAAAAGCAGCATTAGAAGCAGAAATCCCGCCCTTCATAGACCAGAATGCAGTTTTGCACCCTTCTTTTTCTCCTGACGTGATACCTAGCGAAACCTATCAGATGCGCCTTATGCCTGTTGAAGATATTCACCTACATTCAAGGGGGCGGTTTCAGCTAAAAACAACTGGGGATATACTGGTTGTCTACAGCTTCTCGGCTATTGCTTTATTAATTTTGATGATTGCTGTTATCAATTTCACAAACCTCTCAACTGCCCGTGCATCACTCCGGGCACGCGAAATAGCACTTCGAAAAACGGTAGGCGCTTCTCGCAAACAAATTATCATTCAATTCCTCGGTGAAACTTTCCTCTCAACATTTCTCGCTTTGCTGGTTGCCTTTGTCTTGGTCGAAATTTCACTACCTTGGTTCAATGATTTTGTGGCCAAACTGTTAAGCCTATCCACCTTCTCCGACCCTTTCGTTCAAGTTGGCCTAGTGGCTGTCATAGCTGTTGTTGGACTCGGTGCAGGTGCACATCCGGCATTTAAGATCTCAAGTTATCGACCTGGCACGGTATTGCATTCCAGCAACGCTGCCAGTGGGAGTTCTGCTAAACTTCGCTACGCATTGACCACACTCCAGTTCACTATTTCGATCGGACTAATGGTTGCTACAATGGTTGTATATAGCCAGATTAACTATGCCCAAAAAATGCAACGCGGCTTAAACATCAACAATAAAATATCACTCATCAATATGAACTACGGCCCAGTAACGAATGTTGCAAAAACGGTTCGCCAAGAAATTGATAAGCTTCCCGGGGTAAAGGGTACCTCCTTTTCACAACGCAGCTTGCCTCTCAGAAATTTCTGGGACTGGCCTGTGAAAGTCGACAAAGGAGGTTATACAGAGGTACTAAATACTGAAGTTGTACCTGCTGACCACGCCTTTCTTGAATTTTATGACGCAGAATTACTTGCGGGCCGTTTCTTTACAAAAGAGTTTCAGGCAGACAGGTATCAAGAACCAACAGAGAAAGGGGGCATGGCGCGCCAATCGGCAATACTGAGCGAAAAAGCTGTTAACTATTATAACTTCGGCACAGCCGATGAAGCGATTGGTAAAACTGTTTTTGTAGACAATTTTGAAGGCATCACCACCGCCATTACCATAGTGGGTGTTGTGAAAGATATGCACCTTCGCTCTGCCCGCGACGCATCTGATCCAATATTGTTTCTAATGCAAGATGAAAGCCCATGGGCATTGAATGTAGATATCCAGCAAGGATTTATTTCAGAAACGGCACAGGAGATAGATGCTATATGGAACCGCATTGTGCCATCATTTCCTCTCTCTAAAAGCTTTATTTCTGATAACTTTGATCAGTTTTATCAAGCTGATAGACAACGGGCGGAAATGTTCGCCTACTTCGCGGCTTTTGCGATCTTCGTTTCCTGTCTTGGGCTGTATGGTCTTGCTTCCTTTACTGCTGAGCAACGCACAAAGGAAATCGGCGTTAGAAAAATTCTCGGTGCCCGGGTGCGTGATATAGTTGCTCTCTTGACCGTACAATTCTCCAAGCCTGTTATTGTGGCAAATATTATCGCATGGCCAATCACTTGGTATTTTTCCAATGAATGGCTACAGGGTTTTGCCTACAGGATCGATTTAAGTTTTCTCTACTTTCTGGCAGCCGGATCTCTGGCGCTCCTCATTGCTGTTTTCACAGTAGCAGCCCATGCTTACCGTACCGCAAACACCAACCCAATAGCTGCCCTTCGGCACGAATAAGAAGGCTAGGTTAAAAACATGCTTAAAAATTATTTTCTGATAGCAATCCGCAATATGATGCGGCACAAAATGTATAGCTTCATCAACATCGGAGGCCTCACCATTGGGCTTACAGCTTGTATTCTTATCGCCCTTTTTGTGCAAAATGAGGCTTCTTATGATAGCTGGCTGCCAAACGGAGAGCGAATTTATCGCTTGGAAACCACGAAAGCGCAGAGCGGCAAACCTGTACAGCTTTCTGCTTACAGTCCAGCTCCTGTTTACCCGGCATTAATGGATCAACAAGCAGGCCTTATAGAGGCTGGCACCCGTGTGCTGCGCAGGCAACATTGGGTTGGTCGTGATGAATTGAATCTCGAAGAAACCATTAGTCTTGTGGACGCCAGCTTTTTTGATGTCTTTGATCTGCCGATGGTATCAGGTGATGCGCAAGGAATGTTCGACGATTACCAATCCCTCATCATCAGCGAAAGTGCTGCGCGCAAATATTTCGGCGAAGAAGAAGCTATTGGTCAAGTTCTCGACTTGGAAAACGGCGAAACCTTGGCAAAAGTTGTTGCTGTCATGAAAGATTTGCCTGCAAATAGCCATCTAAATATTGATTTTTTGCTTCATTTGAACGAAGCCCGTTTCGATAAACGGCCCCACCTCCTTAAATGGTGGATGTCTGCGAACGTGTACACCTATATCAAGATGAAGGACGCCGCACATCGGCCAATACTGGAAGCCTCCTTCCCTGCATTTCTTGATCAATATGTACCAACCTCGCCAGGCCCGGGTTATACAGACAATATCAAAGCTAGCGAGCAACTTTCCATCGCCTTGATGCCCGTGAAAGATATTCACCTATATTCTAAAGGACGTGGCCAGCAGAAGCCTACGGGCGACATCATCATTGTTTATAGCTTTTCGGCCATTGCAGTACTAATCCTTACTATTGCAGTCATTAATTTCGCCAACCTTTCTTCGGCGCGCTCATCCTTACGCGCACGAGAGATCGCACTTAGGAAAACAGTAGGCGCAACCCGCCGCCAAATCATAGTCCAGTTCCTAGGAGAAACGTTTCTTACAACATCGTTAGCCTTGTTCCTGGCCCTAGTATCAGTGGAAATACTACTGCCTTGGTTTAATGATGTAGTGTTAAAGCTTTTGAGCATGCAAAGCTTCACTGACCCGGTTGTTCAAATTGGGCTGGTTGGGCTTACCTTCGTGCTCGCGATTAGCGCTGGCGGGCATCCGGCTTTCAATATGTCGTCCTACAAACCCGCAGAGGTTCTGCATTCAGGCAACGCCGCTGTGCATCGCACCTCAAAGGCGCGAACATTCCTTACTACGCTCCAGTTCACTATCTCTATTGGCCTTATGATAGCCACCGGAATTATTTACAGCCAAATTCATTATATGCAGACAATGGATATTGGCATCGATAAATCTAGAAAACTAACGCTTTTCCATATGACATACGGTGATGTTGCAAACGTGGCCAATGCCGTAGAAAAAGAAATTCAAGATTTACCTGAAGTGGAAAGCACTACCTTCACTACCCGTAGTTTTCCTATTCGTGGCAGGTGGGATTTACCTGCACAGGTAGAAGGGCTATCAACATCCCAGGCAGACCTCAGGTTGGAGCATGTGCAGGGTGATCACCGCATGCTGGAGTTTTTCAAGGCCAAATTACTTGCTGGCCGCTTCTTCTCTGAAGAATATACAGCTGATCTCCCCCAACCACCCGTTAGTGAAGGCCTGCAAGCGACACAAAGTGGCATATTGAATGAAACAGCCATTAAGTATTTAGGGTTTCCTTCTACACAAGAGGCCCTAGGGCGAACTGTATTAATTACGCAAACTGACGACAGTATTGTTGCAACAAAAATTGTCGGTGTGGTTGCCGATATCCAGCTACGCTCAGCTCGTGAAGTGATCGACCCTATGGTCTTTCTCGTTCGAGAAGGCCCTCTATGGATTTTAAACGCTCATGTTAAACATGGGGCTGAAGAACAGGCACTAGCAGATGTTGATGCTATATGGGCACGGCATGTCCCTAATGTACCGCTAGACCGGAACTTCATGGAAGATCGCTTTAGTGAACACCTTCAGGCAGATAAACAACGAGGTGAAATCTTCGCCTATTTCGCAGTGCTTGCTGTATTTGTATCAAGCTTAGGCCTATATGGATTAGCCTCTTTCACAGCAGAACAACGGATCAGAGAGATTGGCGTGCGGAAGGTTTTGGGCGCGAAGGTATCGGATATTGTAAGATTACTAACTTTTCAATTCTCAAAACCCGTCCTTGTTGCCAATCTAATTGCATGGCCTATTACGTGGTATTTTGCACAACAATGGTTACAGGGTTTTGCATTCCGTATTGACCTAAGCCCTGTGTATTTTCTTGCTGCAGGATTGCTCGCATTAATTATTGCCAGTGCAACAGTAGCTGGGCATGCATTCAGGACAGCCGCAACCAACCCGATATCTGCGCTGCGGCACGAATAAACTATGGCATCAGAGTATGAGTGTAGTTCATATGAGCTGCACTCATACTCTGTTTTAAACCCCTAGGCACCATTAAGTACCCCTTAAACATAGACACGTCGTGGACGAACACTCTTACGAATATTTTCTATGGGGCGCTCTATTCCCCAATATAGCAACAACGAGATTGCAACTGACCCTGCTAGGGCTGCAGCAATAAACCAGATATTATCAGCTATATTTTCAGTTTTAACAGGTGCAGAGAAACCCTTGTTCATCAATACAAAAATCACTGCACTATGTATTAAAAACAACGGGTAAGAGAGCTTCCCAATTACATCATCAAATGATCCTTCTCGGCCACGATACTGAGTGCACACAAGAATGAGGGGCATACACACAATTACCCCAATTTCATAATAGAAAGGTGGCCAAGCAATGTGTGGAATAAAATAGTGCCAAAAAACGGCAAACGAGACGGTCAGTAGCCAATATTTTTTAATGTGCTCAACCAACCAATCAGCATGAAAATATCCCACAATGCCAAGTGAGAAATAAAACCCATACTCCAGCAAAAGGTTAAATTGGCTGCTAAACCACGGAATATCAAAGCCCGTGAATAGCTTTAGCCCTGTCACTATTAAAAACAAATGCGCCACGATACGGTGCCGTGCCAGCACTAATACCATTATCACATAATAAATAAGCTCAACACTAAGAGACCAAGCTGCGCCGATAACTCGGGGCTCATAATTATCCAGCCCCACAATAAATATATTGCGGAGCCAATCTGTTGTACTCACTGGCAAATTTTGAGGCAGCTCATCACCTGGAGCAGCTAACATAAACAGCCCCCATGATATCAATAAACATGCAAGATAATTCGGATAAATTCGAAGAGACCTGTTAACAAAAAAACGCCAATACCCATTAGCATCAGGCCCATACACCTGATTACAGATATGGGTAATCAGGTAACCGGATATTGCAAAAAAGCAGAAGACTGAAAGATAGCCTGTCGTATAAAATACAGAATGCCATGCATGATATAATAACACGTTCACAGCGAGCCAAAATCGCAGATACCCCATAAGACTAGCCCATACCTTGTTATCAAATCATCCGAATATCCATAAGAGCGCGTATTGACAGGAAAGGCCATAAAAAATGGCGCTCCCCTGTTGCGAAGGGGGAGCGCCAACGGAGGAAGTGTGAATAGGCTTCACACTTCAGGAAAGGCTATAGCTTAGTGAAGCTCTTCCCGCACTTGCTGGCGGAATACATCAATTGACGTTAATTCACCTTTGTTTTCAACGTGCCAGAAAGTCCAGCCATTACAAGCTGGTGCGCCCTGAACACCTGCTCCCACCTGGTGAATAGACCCTTTCACTTTATCCGCAATCAAGGTGCCATCAGTGCGTACACGCGCAGCAAACTTACGCTTGCTGTCATAAAGTGTTGTGCCTGGCTCGATCATGCCACGTTCAACAATAGAGCCAAAAGCTACTCTTGGCGCTGCACGTTTACTTTCCGTATAACCCTGAGCTTCATCGTCTAGAACTTCAACTTCAGAAATACGCTTCTGCGCAACCTTGATATAATCGGTCTCGCGCTCAATTCCGATAAAGTTACGGCCAAGTTTCTTGGCAACCGCACCTGTTGTTCCTGTTCCAAAGAAAGGGTCAAGGATAACATCACCCGGCTTCGTAGATGACATCAGCACCCGGTATAATAAGGATTCAGGTTTTTGCGTTGCATGGGCTTTTTTATCGCCAGATTTCAGGCGCTCCTTTCCGGAGCAAATCGGCAGCGTCCAATCAGATCGCATCTGCGTATCGTCATTCATCGCCTTCATAGCGTTATAATTGAAGGTGTAACCGCCTTTATCCGCTGACTTTGCAGCCCAAATAAGCGTTTCATGCGCATTGGTAAAACGTGTACCCCGGAAGTTGGGCATCGGGTTGGCTTTGCGCCAGATAATATCGTTCAGTACCCAATATTCTAAATTTTGAAGTGCTGTGCCTACCCGGAAAATATTATGATAACTGCCGATAACCCAAATCGTCCCTGTATCTTTCAGTACGCGCTTTGCAGCCTGAAGCCAACGATAAGTAAATTCATCATAAGCCGAAAAGCTTGAGAATTTATCCCATGCATCATGAACGCCATCTACCTTTGAATTATCAGGGCGCGATAACGTATCTTTTAGCTGCATATTGTAGGGTGGGTCCGCAAAAATTACGTCTACTGACTTCTCAGGCAGTGCGTTCATTGCGTCAATACAATCACCTTGCAGAATTTTATTCAAAGGCAAGGTTTTTAGGTCACCACCCTTTGGCAAGGTTTTTAGGTCACCACCCTTTCGGGTAGCGTTTTTAGCTTGAGCCATCACTTTTCTCCGTCCCGTTACGCCGAAATGCGTTCATTTTGAGCTGCAAATTTTGATATTTTTCGGCTAACAATTGGCCCAATCATGAGTCGAAAACGAATCGGGGTCAAGTGATTCTTTTATATGAATCAATAGTTTGTAAGCTATTCTTCACTCAAAATCTTTCGAATCGGTGCAAAAGTTTGTCGATGATGTGGGCTCACACCCACAATCTTTAGTGCAGCGAGATGTTTCGCTACACCATATCCTGCGTTTTGCTCCCAACCATAGTCAGGATAGTCATTCCCTAATTTTTTCATCAATCGGTCACGAAAAACTTTTGCGATTATACTTGCTGCTGCGATCGAAAGAGACCGAGCATCACCTTTAATGAGAGTACGTGTCGCAACTTTGAGGTTAGGATCTTTGTTTCCATCTACCAAAGCGCTGTTTGGCAAGACAGCCAACCCTTGCACTGCCCGCCGCATAGCTAAAAGAGAAGCCTGTAGTATGTTTATTTCATCAATTTCAGCAACACTTGCTTCGGCAACTGAAACAGCCACAGCTTCGGCCATAATTAAATCGTAAAGCAGTACGCGCTTTTTCTCGCTAAGCTTCTTACTATCATTTAGCCCCACCGGAATGATTGAAGGGTTTAATATCACCGCCGCCGCAACGACAGGCCCTGCAAGTGGCCCACGCCCTACTTCATCAACACCGCATACATAACCGCCATGCTCGCGTAGAATACTCTCTTCCGTACTCCAATCAGGACCAGACTTTGTATTTATGCCTGCCACTGTAAAAAGGTCCTCTGACATATAGCTCCCCTAACTCTGTTGCCAGTGGCATAGCATCCATTTAGAGCCAAGAACAAGAAAAGGCACTCCCCCAGAGGAGAAGTGCCAGTACTTGGGTAGGACAGGGAAAATACAGAGCCAAAATAAAAAGCTCTGATAACTCAAAACAAATAGATAAATACTCAAAACGAATTAAATGTGGCCGGGTCCAAATGGCGATAGGGGCTAGGGTCAGGGGTATGTGCGCATTTGGGCCCGGCCAGGTCATCTATCTAAATTTGGCAGCTCCACTGTGGCCAGCAGAAACTAAGGGAAAGACAGAAGACCAGAAACTGATAGACGTTAGGCCGCTAATGAGACGGCAGCTAAACGCTGTGCTCGGCGTTGGCGGCGCCATGAGCGCGTCACTACTGCCGGATAATACTCTACACGGGGTGTTCGGGACTGTGTCAAAAGACTTGTAAACATGGCAAGCTCCTCGCTGCTATACTTGATGTTCGCGCTTTTTCTTATGTGGTGCGAACAAATGTTACTGTCGTTATTTTGGGCAGATCTTTTTTGATCTTGCCTCGTTCTTACAAGCTTAATTTAAGTATTCCCATACCGGCTTTCAATGGCCCCTATCTCATTTTTTGCACGCTTCGTCGCACAAGCTGCCACATTCGTGTCACAATCCAGCTTTGAGGTATTTTTACATGCACCAAGGCATTTAGTTTCAACAGCTTTTATTATCGCCCCTTAGACATATAGCTGTGAGAAATCACGTGTTATGCCCTTTTCACAAAGAGACTTTAAGCCTGCCAAAACATAGGGCCACCCCGCAGAAACCATTTGATACGTAGGGCTGTCTTCATTGTTAAATTGATCATGACGAACAGTTAACTTGGTTGCTCCCTCAACGTCTAGCAGCGTGAAGGTTACCCGTGATGGCTGCTCATCAGTACAGGCAGGGTTTTGTGAAAAATTCCAGCCATAGGAAAGTTCTTCATAAGGTGAGCATATAAACAATTCCCCTTCACAGGAAACTCTTCCATCCACCAGAAACTTTACTTGCCCTCCCTCAATCCAATCTGATTGAATTTGGGTATTATGCCAATATTGCTGAGTAAACTCCGCCGTTGTAAGCGCACGCCAAACCTTTTCCCTCGGAGCATCTATTAAGGTCACATAATAAAACTCTGTCATCATTGATCTCCTTACAGAATTCCCTCTATTTCTTTGAGGTTTTCTCTATGGCTTCTTTCAGATTAAGGACCGCATCAACCCTTCCGGCTGTATATTTATCAACCCAACGTCGGCCTATTTCCTGAATAGGAACCACATTAAGATAATGTTTTTTTTCGCGGCCGACCCACCCAACAACAACAAGGCCCGCCTCTTCCAGAAGCATTAGGTGCTTAGACACCGATTGTCGTCGCATTCCTGTACCTTCAACAAGCTCGTTTAAAGTTAAACCAGGCGATGCCAGCAATCGGTCCAACAAAGCACGACGAGTATCATCAGCTAAGGCTTTAAAAACCAAATCCATTACATTTCAACATGCAGTTATTTATCTGTATTTATATATGCAGCTAATTGGCTGCATGTCAATTTAATAAAAAGAGGGCCAAAACCCTCTTCTGTGCTTTCCTACATGGCCGGACCTATATGACCAGGCCTATATGATCGAGATTATGCCGACTTAAGGATGCCGTAGATTTCATCCTTCAAAAGCATACGCTTCTTTCGAATTTGCTCAGCCTCTGTTGGAGCTAAATGTTCCTCGCCAATCTCAATTCGGTGAATTTCACGATTCACTGTGTGATACTCTTCAGCAAGGCGACGAAAATGCTGGTCACTCTCCTTCAATGTATGAATACGGTCTTCAAACTCAGGGAAATCTTCTCTCAACTCATGTGGCGTATGGCTCATAAGGTCCTCCTTTGTCTTTCACTTAAGGAAAACCTATGCCATCCGCCCATCGTTCGATTTGATCTTGATCAAGAAAAAGCGGTTTTCACGAGCTTACTCGCTTTCAATTAGCCCTGCGCCCGTAGGGCCTTCAACCACCTCAACATTCTTTAATGCACGCAACATAGCACTTTTCCGCGTTTCCAGTTTGCCGATATGATTTTCCATCGCCTTCACATTCTTTCCCATTGCAGTAATTTGCTCGCCGTATGATTGGAATTCTTTTTTAACTGCCCCCAAAATTTTCCACACTTCAGCGGCATGTTCTTGCATAATCGCTTGCTGATACCCCATACGAAAAGTGCTCAACAGCACTTGAAAGTTCGTAGGCCCCGTAATCGTGACATTGAAGTCTCTCTGCATGCTTTCAATTAAGCCTGGTGTCCTTAGAACTTCAGCATAAAGCCCTTCTGTGGGTATGAAAAGTATCGCTTCAACCGTTGTGTGCGGTGGATTAATATACTTCTGTGATATCTCTTTAGCGAATGCTTTCACCCGACGAAGTAGCGCAACCGAGGCACTATCCATTGCTGTTTTGTCTCCAGCCTCAGAAGCTTCTAAAAGTCGCTCATAGTCCTCTATAGGAAACTTAGAATCTACAGGTAGATACCGGGAATCTTCACCGGGCATACGAATACCAAATTCAACGCGTTTAGTGCCACCTGTGTGACCACAATCATAATTTGCGATGAATTGATCGGCGGTCAGAAAATCATCAATTAGCAATTCCAGTTGCACTTCCCCAAAAACACCACGGGATTTCACATTTGAAAGAACACGCTTTAAATCCCCAACCCCTGTCGCAAGTGTTTGCATTTCGCCCAACCCTTTATGAACTTGCTCTAGCCTGTCAGAGACAGTTTTGAAACTTTCAGTAAGGCGTTTTTCAAGCGTTGTTTGTAGTTTTTCATCAACTGTTTTGCGCATTTCATCGAGCTTTTGGCTATTTTCCAGCCGTAACTCCTTCATTTTCGAATCCAGCTTTTCGCCAAACTTGGATTGGCCTTCCGTTTGTTCGGCACCAAGTTTCCGCACCGTTTCAGAAAGATAGGCGATAGATTTGCCCAGCTCTTCCCGGTTCACACGCAGCTGGTCAGACAGTTCTTGCCTGCTTGCCTGCGCACGGTGTTCTGATTGTACGGCCATATCGTTCACACGAGTATGAACCTGCGCGAGCATTTGTTCGGTTTCACGTGCACTTGTGTCAGCTTTTAAAGTGCCAATTTGGCGAAGTAACAACAGCATAATGGCTAGCGTTACCAGCAGCCCCACCGCCAATATAATCTCAAACTGTGTCACCTTCAGCCTCCCAAGGTTTGTTCTACTATTGTTCCTAAACCACTGACCCCATAGCATGCAAGAGGTTGACGCTAAAAGTTTGCTGTGATTGATTGGTTTCACTGTAAAGAACTGGCCTAAATCAACCTCCGTCAGACATGGGTCTAATCGGCGGGCCGGATTCTTCCTAGGAGCTATATAATGGTACCTCGTTTTGAGGCCCTTAACTTCACTGGTATAACGCCTGAGATGGCAGCGTCTTATGGTCAGAATGGCATACTTGTTTTAGATAACCTTATTGAACCAGAACAGTGTGACACACTGCGTGCCCGTATGGCTGAAATGATTGAAGGGTTTGATATAGAAGAACACCAATCCATATTTTCCAGTAAAAACAAAACTCAGGAACAAGACGACTATTTCCTTGATTCCGGGCATATGTCACGCTTTTTCTTTGAGGAAGAGGCCTTCGACGAAAACGATTGCCTGACCAAAGAATTACCCCTTGCTTTAAATAAGGTTGGCCATGCAATGCATGACCTTGACCCAGTTTTCAGCCATTTTTGCCGCCAACCACAATTAAAGGCAATTTGTGAAGGTTTGGGACAGAAAAGTCCGTTGCTTTTGCAAAGTATGTATATATTCAAACAGCCACACATTGGCGGTGAGGTAATTTGCCATCAAGATGCAACTTATTTACGTACAGAGCCAGAAACCTGCATAGGCCTGTGGGTTGCCCTTGAAGATGCTACTATTGAAAATGGCTGCTTGTGGGGCATTCCTGGCGGTCATAAGACTAGCGGCGCAAAATCAATCTTGCGGCGTAATTACAACGGCATTGGTACCACCACAGACATATTGGATGATACGCCGTTCGAGGAAGACAAGAAGGTAGCTCTTGAGGCACCTAAAGGTACTGTGCTTGTCTTTAGCGGCCTGTTCCCACATATGTCATTTGCTAATCGTTCAGATAAGTCCCGCCATGCTTTTACACTCCATGTGATTGACAAAGTGGCTCACTATCCGGCAGACAACTGGCTCAAACGGCCAGAACATTTGCCGTTAAAGGGCTTTTAAGTAAGGACTATACATGAAAAAGATTGTCATCATCGGTGGTGGACACGCCGCCGCACAAGCTGTCACCAGCCTCAAACAAAAGAAGTTTGACGGCGACGTAACGCTTATCTCTGATGAGGCAATCGTACCATACCAACGCCCTCCTTTATCCAAAGCATACCTTGCTGGGGCGTTGGCTTCTGAAAGACTGCCTATTTTACGGGAAGCAGCATACGATGGGGCCGGTGTTAAGTTAAAACTTGACACCCGGGCAGAAACAATCAACCGCACAGATAAAACAGTTCGCCTTTCTAGCGGCGAGCTAGTTCCTTTTGATAAGCTTATGCTCGCCACCGGCGGACGACCACGCAAACTCAGCTGCCCTGGATCAGATTTAGCCGGCATCCATTATGTTCGCACAGTTGCCGACACCGACGCCCTAAGGCCGGAATTTGAAAAAGCACAGCGAATTGTGATTATTGGAGGCGGCTATATTGGGCTTGAAATAGCTTCTGTTGCCCGCAAAACAGGCAAGCAAGTCACAGTACTGGAAGCCGAAGACCGTATACTCGCGAGGGTCGTTGCGCCTGAAGTGTCTGATTTTTATACTAAACTCCACACTGAGGAAGACGTAAAAATCCACACCAACCAGATGGTGACTGTCTTGGAAGGCCAAGACCATGTAGAAACGGTCGTCACAAAGGATGGTTCTCGTTTTAACGCCGATTTAGTTATTGCTGGTATCGGTCTGGTCGCCAACACTGAGCTCGCAGAAACTGCAAACATTGAAACAACCCCCATGGGCATTAAGGTTAATAGCTTCTGTCAAACTAGCGACCCGGATGTATATGCAGTTGGTGATGTTACACTGCATACAAATGCCTTTTACGGTCGGGAGCTACGTCTTGAAAGTGTTCAAAATGCAGTAGATCAGGCCAAAGTTGCCATTGGCCATATACATGGGGAACAGACCCCATATGATGCCCTCCCTTGGTTTTGGTCAGAGCAATTTGGGCTAAAACTTCAAATCGCCGGATTATCCCACGGCTATGACAAACTTGTTGTTCGAGGAAGTCCTTCTGAGCGATCAGTCGCTTTCTTCTATCTAAAAGGCGGCAAAATTATTGCTGCAGACTGTGTTGGCCGTATAGCGGAATTTATGAACACGAAAAAGCTAATCCAAGCACAAGTTATTGTGGATGAAGCCTTACTCCAAGACGACAGCCGCCCCTTCAAGGAGATTGCCGCAGAACTGCTCAATAAATGATATTCGTATAAACAACTTTTATTGTTTATGGATAACACCATTCTTCATTATGAATTTGGCGTTACCAAGAACACTAAGGTCCTTTAAAGGGTTGCCCTCAACGGCAATTAAATCGGCCAGATAACCCGGTTTAATCTGGCCAAGTTCGCCTTCAAACCCCGTTAGGGTCGCGCCTGTTACTGTCGCTGCGCGCAGAACATCGGCCACAGGCACACCGTATTCTGCCATTAATAAAAGTTCCCGCACATTGTCACCGTGAGAAAACACACCAACATCACTACCATTGCATAGAGTAACGCCCGCTTTAATTGCCCGTTTTACAGAGAGACGTTTTGCAACAACACGCGCTGGTTCTGGAGCACCGCCTGATTTGTCCCAGCCACGATACTGAGAAATTGCATCGCCCGCGGCAATTGTAGGGCAAAAAATAACGCCATGTTCAGCCATCATTTGGAACGCTTTTTCTGAAGCACCATCACCGTGCTCAATCGACTGCACTCCCGCCATTATAGCGCGCTGAATTGCCTCATCGCTTGAGGCGTGCGCCACAGTTGGTCGACCACTGCTTTTAGCCGTTGCCACAATAAGTTTAAGTTCATCAACAGAAAATGTAGGCTTAGCCTCCCCTTTTGGGCCCCAACGATAGTCAGCGTATACTTTTATAAAATCAGCACCATTACCTATCTGATCACGAACTACACGGATTAAATCATTGCCGTCAGCAGGCTCGGCACCTAAATAAATGCCGTGAGAAGGGTCAAAGCCCTTAGGGCCGTAACTGCCAGTTGCTACAATAGCCCGACCAGCGACAATTAAACGAGGCCCCTCAATCACACCCTTTTGCAACGCCTGTTTAATACCTACATCCATATAGCCAGCCCCTTCAGAGCCTAGATCACGTAGTGACGTAAAACCGGCATCAAGGGTTGCTTTCAGATGTTCTCCCGCACGCAAAGTACGCTCAGCCCAAGTTTCCCGCAAAACCTGATCGTTCCATGAGGTTTCGTTGTAAGGGTGCAATAATATGTGGCTATGGGCATCAATTAGGCCCGGCAGCAAGGTCAAGCCATCCAAATAAATGATTTCAGTACCCTTATTAGCCTGTTGTAGCGATTGAAACGGCGCTACAGCAATTATCCGGTTCCCTTCAACCAGTACACCCATGCCATCATTTTCAAGGCCTGTTTGCACATCAATAATGGCTGCAGGCTTTAACAAAAAGCCACCTGCGGAAACTGGCCCTCCCAACAACACTACAACAGCGAATACCACTGAAAAAATACATCGAATCATCTAATATCCCTCAAAGTAAAGCGGCAAAGCAATTGGCCATTTCGAAGCCCACGGAAACACTATAGATTAAGCCTTATCGCTTTTTACTGCGCGAGCGTTTTCTCGATCGCCGCGATAAGCGTGTCGGAATTAGGCTTCACCTTGCTTGGGAAAAAAGCCACAGCTCTACCTTCTGAGTTGATCAAATATTTATGAAAATTCCATTTTGGGCGGCTCTCTTCACCCAACTCACCTGCGAGCCAATCATATAATGGTGCATTATCATCACCGCCCTTCACGACCATCTTTTTAGTCATCGGGAAATCAACCTGAAAATTCACCTTACAGAAATTCTTGATATTACGCTCACTGCCTGGCTCTTGCTCCCCAAAATCATTGGCTGGCACACCTAGAACAACCAAACCCTTCTCCCGGTATTCTCTCCAAAGTTTTTGAAGTCCTTTATATTGCGGGGTGTAACCACAATAAGATGCAGTGTTAACAATCAACACCGCTTTTCCCTTATATTGGCCCATATCCATGTCCGTATGGTCAATGGATTGTACTGTAAAGTCATGTAGCTTTTTCTTGCCATCAGCCTGCGCTGAGCTTGCAAACAACACCACCATCGTTACTGCAAGTATCTCTTTCAACATAGCCCTATTCCCTTTGTTCTTCACTCAATTACCCTACTCCTCATCCAGACTATCTGGCAAGTAAGCTTACTTTAAGTATCAACTATGAAATGCTGAAATGAATGTCTTGATTTTCTAGCCGGACACCCTAGCTACTTGCATAACAGAACTCATAAACTATGCCTCTGATGAGGCTCTACTGTGTAAGGACATTCATGAGCACCGACTTGTTATTCAAACCCTTTGAGAGCAAAAACCTTACTCTTAAAAATCGTGTTGTTATGGCCCCAATGACCCGATCTTTCTCTCCAGGAAACATCCCAAACGATATGAACGTGGAATATTATCGCAAAAGGGCAGCAGGTGGCGTTGGCCTCATTATTACTGAAGGCACATGTGTAGGCCACAAAGCAGCAAATGGTTATGCCAATATCCCCTATATTGCCAATGATGAACAGTTAGCAGGCTGGAAGAAGGTTGTTGATGCTGTACATGCTGAAGGCGGGAAAATAGTTCCGCAATTGTGGCATGTGGGCTCGCTTCGCAAGCCCGGCACAGAACCAAATCCTGATGTTCCTGGTTTTGGGCCATCAGGCCTTGTTATGCCCGGCAAAAAGCGCTGCCATGAAATGACAGAAGAGGATATTCAAGACGTAATTTCTGCTTTTGCTGATTCAGCTAAACGTGCCCAGTCGGCTGGATTTGATGGTGTCGAAGTTCATGGTGCCCATGGTTATCTTTTAGATCAATTCCTGTGGGAAGGTCTCAATCAACGCACAGATGAATGGGGCGGGTCACTAGTAAAACGGACCCGGTTTGTAGCAGAAATAATAAAAGCTATTCGCGCTGAAGTAGGTCCAGATTTTCCAATCATTCTCCGTTGGTCACAGTGGAAACAGCAGGAATATTCTGCAAAATTGGCTAACACACCGGCCGAACTAGAAGAGTTTTTAGCCCCCCTTACAGAAGCTGGCGTAGACATCTTTCATTGTTCTACACGTCGTTTTTGGGAGCCTGAGTTTGAAGGCAGTGATCTTAACTTGGCTGGTTGGGTCAAAAAAATCACAGGAAAACCTACAATGACGGTAGGGAGTGTAGGCCTTGATGCTGCATTTGCTGAAGAAGGTAAAGCCGATTTCGCAGATGCCAAACCTGCAAGCTTGGAAAAGCTCATTGATAGGTTAGAAAAAGATGAATTTGATCTGGTCGCGGTTGGCCGTGCTCTCATTGCCAATCCAAACTGGGCAAACACAATTCAAGCAGAAGCCCACGGTGAACTAGCTCCATACACCAAAGACATGCTGATGAAGCTAGCTTAATAAAATATCGACTTAAATGGAAAAGGGTGACGCTACAGTCACCCTTTTTACGAATCATATAAACGGGCCTTCTTATTGCTTTCAAAGTTCCCGATCACTTCTCTCTTCACCCTACTTTTACCTCAACCTAACCGACTGTAATATATAATAAAATTTCAGGTTTTTCGGCTTTAATTCCAATCCACTATTATCTGACTTTTCAGCAACATTTTTTAGCGGTAAGGGGGAAATAAGCCCGCCGTAAAAAAAGCGGGCATTTTACTCCTCAGATAGGGAGAAGGGATAAAATGTCAGAGATTAAAATCGCCCCGGAACCAGCCTCCAATCGTACTGCAGCCTTCGCTGCAATTCGCGCAGCTTACCAAACCGACGAAAACACGGTTGTCCATGGACTTTTAGAAAATTTCCCACTTCAGCCAGATCGCCGTAGATCCATAGCCCAAACAGCTGCCGCTATTGTGGCCAAGTCACGGTCAATGAAGGAAGAGCAAGGCTCTTTGGATGCGTTTCTCGCTGAATTTGGCTTATCAAACCAAGAGGGTGTTGCCCTTATGTGTTTGGCAGAGGCATTACTGCGAGTTCCTGATAATAAAACCCAAGATAAATTAATCTCGGAAAAAATCCTTTCCGGCGACTGGGGAGCTCACAAAGGCCAGTCTGACAGCTTATTCGTGAATGCGTCTACGTGGGCGCTCATGCTCACTGGTGGTGTTCTGGACCTTGAAAAAGACATAACAAAGAAACCAGGACAATGGGTGAAGGCACTTGTCGCCCGAACTGGAGAACCTGTGATCCGTAAAGCGGTTAATCAGGCCATGAAAATCATGGGTAAACAATTTGTCTTTGGGCGCACCATCAAGGAAGGCTTAACCCGCCAAAGTAAGCAGCCTCAAGAACACCGTATGATGAGCTTCGACATGTTGGGCGAAGGTGCCCGCACCATGGATACAGCCAAACGCTATTTCGAGCTATACCGCGACAGCATTGACACAGTTGGTGCGGCCACCCAAAAAGATGGCAATAACCCACATGATCGCTCTAGTGTCTCTATCAAGCTTTCGGCGCTGCATCCACGCTATGAAGAAACGAGTGATCAGCGTGTAATGGCTGAGATGTTACCATGGGTCAAAGAGTTGGCGATAAAAGCTAAGTCTTATGATATCCAGCTAACCATTGATGCAGAAGAAGCCGACAGGCTTGATATTTCGTTGCGAATTTTTGAAGCCCTAGCTGAAGATACTGCCCTTTCTGATTGGGAAGGACTAGGCCTTGCGGTTCAAGCCTATCAGAAACGGGCACCTTTTGTGATCGACTGGCTTGTTCAGCTCGCACGCGACACCAAACGCAAGTTCGCAGTTCGGCTTGTTAAAGGGGCTTACTGGGACACGGAAATCAAGCACGCCCAAGAACTAGGGCTTGAAGATTACCCCGTTTACACTCGTAAAGCATCCACTGACACCTGTTACATTTATACTGCGGCCCGCATGCTTGCAGCACAGGATGCTATTTACCCCCAGTTCGCCACACATAATGCACACACTATTGCTGCCATCACAGAGATGGCTAAAGACAAATATTATGAGTTTCAACGCCTTCACGGCATGGGGGAACTTTTATACAAAGCGGCAAGCCAAACTGTGGGGCATACAATCCGCACCCGCACCTATGCACCTGTAGGACTTCATGAAGACTTGCTACCTTATCTGGTTCGCCGCCTATTAGAAAACGGTGCAAATTCTAGTTTTGTGAACCGTTTTATGGATGTGAATGTTCCGATTGAAGAGGTTGCTGCAGGCCCTATTCATATTTTAGAAAGTGCCCCGACGCTCCGACATTCCCTTATTCCTACACCTGATGGTATTTACGGAACGGAGAGAACCAATTCAAAAGGTTGCAATCTTATGAATCGCAACGAATTTGAACCATTGATGCAAGCCTTGGTCACACACAAAAATAATATCTATGCTGCAACATCACTTGTTGGGGGTGAAGATGCAGGCGGGGATACCGTCAATATTATCAGCCCAACCAACATTTCTAATACTGTGGGCACAGCGCGTTTGGCCAACAAGCAAAATATTGATGCAGCTTGTGAAAAAGCAAGCCAAGCACAATCAGACTGGAACGCCCTAGGCGGAAACAAGCGAGCAGATATTCTACGAAAAGCTGGTGATTTAATTGAAAATGACCGCGACATTCTCACAGACATGCTTGTGCGCGAAGCTGGTAAAACACTTGGGGACTGTATATCAGAAATTCGAGAAGCAGTTGATTTTTGTCGTTACTATGCAAATTTGGCAGAACAACAATTTGCCACCCCTATCAACCTTCCCGGTCCAACAGGCGAAAAAAATGAATTACATTTGTCTGGTCGAGGCACATTCCTTTGTATTGCACCGTGGAATTTCCCGTTAGCTATTTTCGTTGGGCAAGTTGCTGCAGCGCTAGCCGCTGGCAATGCCGTTATTGCCAAACCCGCAGAACAAACACCTATCATTGCATGGCACGCGGTGAAGCTATTCCATAAAGCAGGTGTGCCTACAGACATTCTTCACTTGCTCTTGGGTGCTGGAGCCAATGTTGGTGCAGCTCTTGTTGCGGATGAACGCATAAGCGGCGTGGCCTTCACAGGATCAACGGCAACAGCAAAATTGATCAACAAAACTCTCGCAAACCGGGACGGTGCCATTGTCCCTCTGATTGCAGAAACTGGCGGCCAAAATGCAATGATTGTTGATTCCACTGCTCTGCCTGAGCAAGTTGCCGACGATGTTATTATGTCGGCTTTTGGTTCTGCAGGTCAACGGTGCTCTGCCCTACGGGTCATGTTTGTACAAGACAGTGTTGCAGACAAAGTGATCGACATGATTAAGGGTGCCTTAAATGAACGTGTTATCGGCGACCCAGCTCTGCTGGCAACTGATATTGGCCCAATAATTGACAAAACAGCATGCGACAGACTTGCGTCGCACTGTGAACGAATGAGCAAAGAAGCAACACTTATCGCCAAGGCTGATATGCCGTCATTTACGAAAGATGGCTCCTTTCTCGCTCCACATATTTTCGAATTGTCTAATCTGGGTCAGCTTGAAGGCGAGGTCTTTGGTCCTGTTCTCCATATCATCCGCTTTAAAGCGGAAGAGATGGAAGATGTATTGAAACAAATTCACGATACAGGTTATGGCCTAACCTTCGGTGTACATTCACGCCTTGAAGGTCGATGGAAAGAGTTGTTTGAAAAAACTCACGTTGGCAACACATATATCAATCGAAATATGATTGGCGCGGTAGTTGGCGTTCAGCCATTTGGTGGTGAAGGCCTATCAGGAACCGGCCCTAAAGCTGGTGGTCCTCATTACCTTCTAAGGTTTGCGACTGAACGCACACTCACCATCAACACTGCTGCCGTAGGAGGCAACGCAGAACTGTTCAGCATGGATGAGAGTGCATAACCTGCACCAGTAAGGTGGTGGGGCCATGTAACCCGCTACCTTGCTTGCGAGTACAAGTTTTTCACGTTAGGCTATCGTTTCAGAGCCCATAAGAAGCTCGGTTAACGATATGCGAGACAAGAAAATGAACAAATACCTTTGGGGGCTTATGACCCTTTTAGCGCTGGGCGTTGCTGGCTATGCGCTTTCTCTCCTTTTTTTCGCTGACCTAGAAAACCACAGTTTTTTGGCGCATCACTTTAAGACCCATGCTTGGGCACTCTATGGCCATCTGGGACTTGGCTCCGGAGCATTGGTTGTAGGAGCACTGCAGTTCCTTAAACAAATTAGGATCAAAAGGCCTGCCATTCACCGCTGGATAGGCCGGCTCTATGTCATTTTTTGTATAACATCTGGGTTTTCAGGATTAGCCCTTGCGTTATCCAGCGAGCAAACTGCAGCCAGCTTTGGCTTTATAGCACTTGCTGCCTTTTGGATTGTCACGACCAGTTTAGGCTTTTTAAAGGCGTATAGTAGGGATTTTATTCACCACCGAGAATGGATGATCCGCAGCTATGCCTTAACATACGCAGCAGTAGCACTGCGCTTCATTCTTCCCGTCGAATTGATGTTAGGCATAGAGTTCAGCACTGCTTATATAATTGTTTCTTGGGCTTGCTGGGTACCAAACTTGATAGCTGCAGAATGGATAATCAAACACACCCCACACCCAAAACCAACCGCTGTGCAAAAAAACGAAACTGTGCAAAAACTCTGATTCTATGAATAATGGTTCAATTCCAGCCTTAAGATTTGCACTCCAAACCTAACTGGCGAGTGCATCAAGCATGCTATATTGTCCACCCTTCAGAACAGGCTTCTTGAAACTGGCCACATCAAGGGCGGCCTTTTCTTCATTCAAGTGTAGACGGCGGCATAGATTACTAAATCGTTGACGCATCAAATCTGCCTCAAAACCACTACCTTTCATACGGTGTTTAAACCGAGGGTCATTAAGCTTACCGCCTCTAAGGGCTGCTAACCTATTGAGCACACGTTTTTTGCGATCTGGATAATGCGCTTCTAGCCATTCCTCAAAAAGGCCAGCAACTTCTAGCGGTAATCGCAGTAAAATATAGCCAGCCTCTTTAGCCCCAGCATGTTCTGCAGCACATAAAACTGACTCCAGCTCATGGTCATTCAAAGCAGGAATTAAAGGGGCAAACATCACAGTGGTTGGCACTCCAGCCTCAGACAAAAGCTTAATCGCATCGAGCCTACGCTGAGGTGCGGAAGCTCGTGGTTCCATGAGGCGGGCGAGTCTCCTATCTAATGTAGTTACAGATAGCCCCACTTTAATCAGCCCCCTTTCCGCCATAGGAGCAATCAGATCAAGGTCACGCACCACAAGCCGGGATTTCGTCAAAATCGTAACAGGGTGTTCATGTTTCAAGAGCACTTTCAGGATACTTCTGGTAATCCGCCTCTCACGTTCTAATGGTTGATAAGGATCTGTATTCGTTCCCATTGCGATAGGTTGTGGATCGTATCCCTTTTTAGAAATTTCCTTTTCAAGCAATAATGCTGCATCGGGTTTTGCAAATAACCGGCTTTCAAAATCAAGCCCGGGAGACAGCCCTAAAAATGCATGTGAAGGGCGTGCAAAGCAATATACACAACCATGCTCACATCCCCTATAAGCATTGATAGAACGGTCAAAAGGGATATCCGGCGACTTATTCTTTGTTAGAATATGTTTAGCTGGCTCGTCAGATACAACCGTTTTAAAAGCGGGCTTATCCGTTTCCCGCAGCCAGCCATCTTGCACAGGCGATCGCTTCAGCGTTTCATATCGCCCCGTTTCATTTGAAACAGCCCCCCGGCCCTTATAAAGCCAGGGGGAAAGTTCGGAACGGATTGATCTATTCTCTGCTGTCATGGTCACATGATAGCATAAGAACAAAAAGAGAACAAACGTTTATTTTTGGGAAGTAAGGTGCGGTTATTACTTCGTCATACACAATTAACTATGTGCATGAAAATGCGCATAAATCCTCTCATTCATCTTTTCAATCTTTTATGGAAGACGTTAGTTGATACCTGGAATTTTTAAAACGCCGTCGTCATAGTCTTCGATCCAGATTAACAACTCATCTGGAGACATGGGCTTGCCTATATGGTAGCCTTGTATGAAATCAGCCTTCAAATCACGTACCAATGTTAAGTGCGCTTCGCTTTCAACACCTTCACAGGTGCACTGCAATCCAAGCTTATGTGAAAGCTCTATTGCTGATTCAAGAATAATTCGTGCAATTTTATCGTCTTTGGCCCTGCCAATGAACTCACGGTCAATGATCATCTCATTAAATGGAATCGATTGCAGGCGCATTAAAGAGGCAAACCCTGTTCCAAAATCATCAAGGGTTAGCCCAAAACCGCGCATATGCAGACGAGACAACACCTCCAACGGTACACGCTCATCCACCTGAAAGTCTGATTCAGATAGCTCAAGTCGCACCATCTCAGGATCAACACCAAATTGATCGGCAAGGCCTGAAACAACATCTGCAAAATCTTCTTTTCGTAAATTTTCGCTAGAAACATTGATGGAGAGAGGAACAATTTTTCCCTCGCGTTTCCACTTACCCTGTTGCTCCAACGCAAGCTCAAGCATTCGGTACGTTAAAACATCCATATAACCTTTTTCTTTAGCCACACGAACAACGGCACCAGCACCAAGCAAGCCACCGCCGGGTGCACGCCAACGCGCAAAAGCTTCCGCACCAGCTATTTTACCGGTTTCAAGTTCGATTTTAGGCTGAAAAACAGGGGCAAGCCCATCGGTCATTAACCCACGCATAAATTCAGATTCAGCCAAAACTGTTTCACTACCAGAATAGCTAGCCGAACGTGTACTGGCCACCTCATTCAATGTCGCAAACAGCAAGTCTTTATTAAGCGGTTTTGTGAGTGTCCCGAGCAAATTTACACTATATGCCATCGCCAGTTCACGTGCTGCATGCAGCGTACGTTCGTCGTGCTGTGTAACCAGAATAATAGCCGGATCACAGTCTAGCTCTGAGATTGAACGGATCAGGCCGTAACCATCCATTCCTGGCATCTCAAGGTCGGTGATAATAACGTCATAATGCTCGGTTTTCAGTAGATCAACGGCCTGATCTCCACTATTGGCTGTCGAGACCATATAGTCGCCAGACTGTAAATACCGTGTCAGCATATCCCGCATCGTTACGGAATCATCCACCACCAATATGCGTTTACTCACGTGACCTCCTTGCTAAAGCTACGCCTAAAACTACCACTATGAGAGCAAAGATCAAATTTTTCTCTTTGCCCTCGGTATTTTAGCTAACTAAGCAGAGAGTAATTAAGCTTCACTCGACGGTGTATAACGCAGCACAGGTTTGCGGGCTGCCAATGTTTCGTCCAAGCGTTTCCTTGGTGCAAAATATGGCGCACCTTCAAAACGCTCCGTCTTTCCTGCAATTGCCGCTTCAGCCAAACCACGCATAGAGGCTATAAATTGATCCAAATTATATTTGGATTCGCTTTCTGTAGGCTCGATAAGCATAGCGCCATGTACAACAAGGGGGAAATACATCGTCATTGGATGATACCCCTCATCAATCATGGCCTTGGCAAAATCAAGCGTCGTCACACCTGTTTCTTTGAGGAAACGGTCATCGAACAATGCCTCATGCATGCAAGGGCCATCAAATGAGGCCGACATAACATCTTCCAGTGACGCCAAAATATAGTTTGCGCTTAACACGGCGTCTTCGGAAGCTTGCTTCAACCCATCACCGCCGTGGCTCAGCATATAAGTTAAAGCACGTACATACATGCCCATCTGGCCGTGGAATGCCGTTAAACGGCCCATTGTTGGATCATCACCCTCGGGCCATTCTTTTAATTCAAGCTCACCCTTAGTAGTTTCAACTACATAAGGGAGTGGCACATGTGCCTTCAAGGCATCAGAGAAAACAACTGGCCCTGACCCCGGACCTCCACCACCGTGCGGGGTAGAGAAGGTTTTGTGCAAATTGAAATGCATCGCATCAACACCGAGATCCCCCGGACGAGCCTTACCCATAATCGCATTGAAGTTTGCACCGTCACAGTAAAAGAATGCTCCCGCTTCGTGGATCGCATCTGCAATCTCTTTTACTTCCGTCTCAAACAAACCACACGTGTTCGGGTTTGTAATCATCACTGCAGCTACGGTGTCATCCAGTGCTTCTTTAAGAGCTTCCAAATCAACACGGCCATTTTCACGTCCAGGAATTGACTTCACCTTATAACCACAAAAAGCAGCAGTAGCAGGGTTAGTTCCGTGCGCGCTTTCAGGGCAGAGAATAACCTCACGGGCATCTCCTCGCGCTTCAAGCGCTGACCGTATAGCCATCACACCGCAAAGCTCGCCGTGCGCACCAGCTTTAGGAGATAAAGCCACCGCAGGCATGCCTGTTAGCGTCATCAGCCAATGCGACAGTTCATTCATCAACCCCAAAGCACCTTGAACGGTTGATTGCGGCTGAAGCGGATGAATATCGCCAGCACCTGGCAAACGAGCCATTTTTTCATTGAGACGAGGGTTATGCTTCATAGTGCATGAGCCAAGAGGGAACACACCCATATCAATGCCGTAATTCAAGCGGCTAAGACGTGTGTAATGACGCACAGTATCTGGCTCTGACAGGCCTGCACAACCAATCTCTTTCGTGCGTTCCAGTCCACCTAGCACGGCGACGAAATCATCAACTTCGGCGACATCAACACCAGTTGTTTGAGTATTTCCAATCTCATAGATCAATGGCTCTGCAAGGCGTAGACCTTTATGGCCTGAAAAAGTTTCAAACTGGCCCACTTCGTCACTAGCCGTTGCCGCCGTTGGACGGCCTTGATTATTCATGCTCATTGAACTGCCTCCTTAAGTGCCGTCACGAGGGCGTCAATGTCACCTTCGGTTACAGTTTCCGTAGCGGCCATAATCAAAAGATTATCCATGCCAGCGTTTGGTGCCAAACGCGCCATTGGCACTCCTGCAAGAATGCCCGAGCCCGCGAGAGCCTCGACAACGCCAGTTGCGTCCTTAGGCAAACGAACAGTAATTTCGTTAAAGAATGTTTCGTTCAGCACCTCAACACCTGCAATTGTCGCCACAGCCGCCTTTAATTCCTGCGCACGCTTGTGGTTTACCCGAGCTACATCACGCAAACCCTTTTCGCCTAAAAGCGTCATGTGAATTGTAAAAGCCAACGAGCAAAGGCTAGAGTTCGTGCAAATGTTCGAGGTAGCCTTTTCCCTGCGAATATGCTGCTCGCGGGTAGACAGTGTGAGAACAAATCCACGATTACCATCTGCGTCTACAGTTTCGCCGCAAAGACGGCCAGGCATCTGGCGCACATACTTTTGATTGGTTGCAAACAAACCAACATAAGGGCCACCAAAATTGAGCCCATTACCAATAGACTGGCCTTCACCGACAACGATATCAGCGCCCATCTCACCAGGACTCATTACTAAGCCCAACGACATCACCTCAGTAACCACCACTATAAGCAATGCCTTTTTAGCGTGAGCCGCTTCAGCAAGAGGCCTTAAATCCATCACATGGCCTGCAATTGATGGGTTTTGCACCACAACACAGCTCGTGGTGTCGTCTATGCTATCAATCACACTTTGCAACTCAGCGTCCGGGTCTGCTGGCTGAGCCGATAAAACAACAACCTCATCGTCAGTAAACTGCGTGGTTGTTTCAACAACTGCGCGGTAATGAGGGTGTAAGCTGCCCGCAAGAACCGCGCGTTTTTTACGTGTTACCCTACGCGCCATCATCACAGCTTCAGCAGTTGCTGTTGAGCCATCATACATGCTGGCATTTGCCACATCCATACCTGTTAGCTGTGCAACTTGTGTCTGAAATTCAAATATATACTGGAGCGTACCTTGTGCAATTTCTGGCTGATACGGCGTATAGGCAGTAAGAAACTCACCGCGCTGGATCAAATGATCTACGGTTGAGGGCACATGATGCTTATAGGCCCCAGCCCCAACAAAGAAAGGAACACTACCTGCTGCAACATTTTTACCTGCTAGACGCGACAAATGGCGTTCAACTTCCATCTCGCTTTTATGACGCGGTAAATCAATTACAGGATTCAAGTCGTCCGTTGGAACATCCTTGAATAAATCATCGACATGACGAACACCGATTTTATCCAGCATTTGCTGGCGGTCGCTGTCCATAAGCGGCAAATAGCGCATGTCCTCACTCCTTAACAAAAAAAGGCGCTAGCCAATCGCTAACGCCCTATCCAAACTATTCCAGCCCTGCAACGAACGCGTTGTAGCCTGCTTCATCCATCAGGCCCTCAAGCTCACTGGCGTCAGTGACTGTGATTTTAAAGAACCAGCCATCATCCATTGGAGAGCTATTCACTTTCCCCGGCTCGCCTTCCAAGGCTTCGTTAACCCCTGTAATTTCACCGGTTAGCGGCGCATACACTTCGCTAGCTGCTTTTACAGATTCAACCACGGCAGCATCATCACCTTTATCAAAAGTGGCACCAACTTCCGGCACTTCAACAAATACAATGTCGCCGAGGGCGTTTTGTGCGTGGTCGGTAATTCCAACAGTCGCAACACCGTCTTCGATCAACATCCATTCATGGTCTTCAGTAAATTTCAACATGAGCCTCTCCTCAATTTCCCTGAACTATTTGATATCCACCAGGGGTGAACCCTAAACCTTAAGAAACTTTTTTGCGTTTATACCGCTGTGGAACAAAAGGTGTTTTTGCTACTTTGGCCGGATGGGCCTTGCCGCGTACAAGCAACTGAACATCTGTACCTTCATCAGTAAAAGCCGCTGGCACATAGCCCATAGCAACAGGGCTACCGAATGTGGGCCCGAATCCGCCCGACGTGACTTTTCCAATCACAGTGCCATCCATATCCGTAATTTCAGCACCTTCACGTGCTGGTGCGCGGCCTGTCGGCAAGATACCAATAAGTGATTTCTCAGCACCGTTCTCAAGCTCGCCCAAAATACGTTCGCTACCAACAAAGTCGCCCTCTTCACGGCGTTTTTTGCCTAGAGCAAAGGTTACATTCGCCTCTACCGGACTGTTTGAAGCATTAAAATCATGACCTGATAAACAAAGGCCAACTTCCAGCCGCAAGCTATCGCGTGCACCAAGCCCAATCCATTCAACATCTTCATTTCTTAAAAGTCGCTCAGCCAAAGCGGGGGCTTCTTCCTCAGGGACAGATATTTCATATCCATCTTCACCCGTGTAACCACAGCGAGCCACCCAGCACACAACACCCTCAAGTGTTACATGAGTGCCTTCCATAAAATTGAGATCAGCAACTTCAGGAGCCAGTTCCGCAAGTACAGCTTCTGCTTTTGGTCCTTGCAACGCTAATAGAGCACGGTCTTCCAAAGGTTCTAAAGCCAAACGACCTGCAAAGCGGTCTTCAAGAATTTTATAATCTTTTTCTTTGCAAGCTGCGTTTACAACAACATACAGAGAGCCCTCAGGCTCGAAGGTTCTGGTAATCATCAGATCGTCTTCAATGCCGCCGTCTTCATTCAAGAGAACCGTGTAACGCATCTTGCCAGGCTTAAGCACAGCAAGTGCGCTGGGCATAATTTCTTCGATTATTTTTGCAGGATCACTACCATCCAATGAACGGATATACGACTGCCCCATGTGCGACACATCAAACAAACCCGCTTTCTCACGAGTATGCGTATGCTCTTTCATAATGCCCAAAGGGTACTGAACAGGCATTGCATAACCAGCAAATGGCACCATTTTGCCACCCGCAGCCACATGCATATCGTAAAAAGGCGTTTTTAATAGGGTTTCGTCAGACATTAGACACTCTCCGCGCGCACAAAATTCCAGCCTTAGCCGGGTTTAGTGCCCCCTCTGTCACGGAACCTGAGAGATTTGACCTAATTTACTTACGTAAACAGGCTTACCCCGTCGGTGAGAAATACATACGTATTCCTACTTTCCAGAGTGTCAGTGAATTGTACGGTCCTTTTGCCTGAGAGTTTCCGGGGCGGTTGCTCCTTCGGCGCCGGTTATACCGACCTCTCCCGCACAATCGCTACAATTGAACAACAACTGCATGACATAATCGTGAAGCGGATCATATGGATATCGCTGCAAGAGTCAATTGCCCAAATTGAATAGGCTCAATATCAAGCGATAGAAAGCCATCACAAACATATGTTAGCGCTCTATTAGCGCTCCATATTGTAAACTACGTCTTGCGGGTCCATCTGGAATCCAAGAAGTAGTTCATAATTGTAACGACGTGCTTGCTCAATCGTTGGAATATGCTGTCCAACAACCTGACGGCTATAAGCATAACCCGTATCATCAAACGTGAGTGTTACGTTGAATATCTTTTTCGAAATAATCTGGCTGTTGTCTTTCAACACAGCAACAAAGTAAGGCAAAGTTACTGTACGATTGGCGAGTGCAGGGCCTGATTGAGCACCAACATAGAAAGTAACTTCTGAACGAACATCCGAGCCCTCTTCACAGCGGCTATCCGCATCCATGATAGAGGCCGTAAACTCTACATCGCCAGTCGTGTGCCCTGGACCATTAAAGCGTGTTAATGTGCCAACATCGCCAACAACCGCAACTGCAAGACAACGCGACACTTGCACCTCAAATGGATTTTTGTTGCAGGCCGCCAGCATTAATACAAGCGCTGACAGAAACACAAAACGCACGGACATATGAACCCTTTCACGGTAAACTTTGCCGAAGCATGCTCCGGATTTGGCCGCGATCATAAAAAGAAGACACTGAAAGAGCAAGCCAAGTTAAAGCGAGTTTCTATTTTGCGACAATGACAAAAGTATGGCAGCCCCCGAACGGCGCTTGACCCCTTGAATTTTGGACGTTAGCAAAGGGGCTATTCTTCACTCAGGAGCATCCTGTGATAACATCTGGCACGACCATAGATTCAAGTAAAAAGCCTTTGCGCATTTTTCTGGCCAACCCTCGTGGTTTTTGCGCAGGAGTTGACCGCGCAATAAAAATTGTTGAGTTGGCCATCAAAAAATTTGGCGCTCCCGTTTATGTGCGCCATGAAATTGTTCACAATCGCTATGTAGTTGAAGGCCTTGAGGCAAAAGGTGCAGTATTTGTAGATGAGCTAGATGAAGTACCCGACGATGTGCCTGTTGTCTTTTCGGCACACGGTGTTCCTAAAGCTATCCCCGCAGAGGCCGAGCGGCGTAAGATGATCTATGTGGATGCTACATGCCCTCTCGTATCCAAGGTTCACCGGCAAGTTGAGAGGCACAAAGCTGGAGGACGCCATATTTTGATGATTGGGCATGCTGGCCACCCGGAAGTGATTGGCACTATGGGACAGGTGGAAGAAGGCTCCATGACTTTAGTGGAAACCGTCGAAGATCTGGAAAAACTATCCTTTAAAGATGGAACCGACCTTTCCTATGTGACACAGACCACGCTTTCTGTTGATGATACAGCCGACATTGTTGCGGGATTAGAAAACAAGTTCCCCGAGCTGAAAAGCCCAAAAAAAGAAGATATTTGTTACGCAACTACAAACCGGCAAATTGCAGTAAAAGCAATCGCAGGCCAAGCTGAACGCGTCATTGTAATTGGTGCACCCAATTCCTCAAACAGCCGCCGCCTTGTTGAAGTTGCTGAAAAATCTGGCAGCCGGGCACGCTTGGTTCAGCGGGCCACAGATTTAGACTTTGACTGGCTTAAAGGCGCACAGACAGTTGGTATTTCTGCAGGTGCCAGCGCCCCGGAAATATTAGTGGAAGAAGTTATTGATGCGCTTAAAGAAAAATACATAGCAACAGTAGAACTTATCACCACCGCAGAAGAGGATGTGACCTTTAAAGTGCCCTCTATTTTAAAGGATGATGCCTGATGGCTGTTTATACTCAGGTTGATGACCAAACACTCGCCGTGTTTTTAGAAAAATACGATGTGGGGCAAGTTGTTTCTTTCAAAGGCATTGCTGAGGGTGTTGAGAATTCTAATTATTTATTAGAGACCACAAAGGCTCGCTTTATCCTTACTCTGTATGAAAAGCGTACAAATTCAGAAGATCTGCCTTACTTTTTGAGCATGATGGAGCATGTTGCACAGAAAGGTTTGCCTGCCCCACTTCCAATTAAAGATAAAAACGGGCAAACCCTGCAAACACTGGCAGGGCGTAATGCCTGCATGATCAGCTTTCTGAAAGGTGTGAGTATTGACCACCCAAATGAAAGCCATCTAGCCGAACTTGGCGAAACACTAGCAAAAATGCACTCTGCTCTCACCGACTTTCCACTCACACGTAAAAATGAGCTCTCCCTTCACGGATGGGGAAGTCTCATGGGGAAAATAAAAGAGCGTGTTGATGATGTCATTCCCGGTGTACGCGTCTTAATCGAAACTGAGCTAAATTTTCTTCAAAATCACTGGCCAAATGGCCTACCTTCAGGCACCATCCATGCTGACCTATTCCCTGATAATGTGTTGTTTACCGGTGAAAAAATCACTGGGTTGATAGACTTCTATTTTGGATGCACTGATTTCCTCGCCTACGACCTGGCTGTTTGCATCAATGCTTGGTGCTTTGATGATGAACACCGCTTTGAGGCAAACAAAGCCAAGCGGCTTGTCGAGATGTATGACATCGTAAGACGGCTTACCCCCGCCGAACAAGATGCATTGCCATTACTGTGCCGCGGCGCAGCGCTTAGATTTCTCCTCACAAGGCTCTATGACTGGCTAAACCCGGTAGAAGGTGCCGTTGTTCGTCCTAAAGATCCTGAGGATTACTTAAAACGTCTAAAATTCCACCAGCAAGTAAAGGATGCTGCACAGTATGTCGTCTAAAGAGCAAATCGTTGAAATATACACAGACGGTGCTTGTTCGGGGAATCCAGGCCCCGGTGGATGGGGAGCCTTGCTACTCTACGGCGACCATGAAAAAGAAATTACAGGCGGTGAATTTGAAACAACCAATAACAGGATGGAATTAACCGCCGCAATTGAAGCCCTCAAGTTGTTGAAACGACACTGTAAAGTGTATCTTCATACAGATAGCACTTATGTGCGAGACGGCATTACTAAATGGATTGAAGGCTGGAAAGCACGCGGCTGGAAAACCGCCTCTAAGAAGCCTGTTAAAAACGAAGACCTTTGGCGCCAGTTAGATACCGCAGCAGCAAAGCATGATATTGACTGGAAATGGGTAAAAGGCCACGCAGGCGATCCAGGAAATGAAAGAGCTGACGCTCTCGCCAATCAAGGTATGACGATCTATAAACCTGACTGTTGATCACCTTTCCGGCTTACTAGGCTCTCCGTCCCCAACAGAGCCTAGTGTATTACCCCAAACCCTAAATTTATTCGCTGTAACAAACAAATAAGAAACAGGTCATTTCATCATTCAGCTAGTTTCACCAACCTCTGGAAGCTGAACGAATAGGTATCTAACCCTAAACCGGGTTATTTTTAGGCAACAGCCTTCATATTGTATAATGCGGTTTTAATTTCTTTCGATTTTTCTTCAAAAGGCCCAGATTCCACATATGCCATCGCTTCCTCAACCTTACCGGCTTTATGTAGCATTAAAGCTTGGTAAGCCTCCTCGTGAAAGGCAGCATGAATAGTTTTTAGCAATCCATATTCTTCTTTACTCGCATGAGCTTTACCCGGGCCATAAATCCATTCACCTACAATGCATTTATTATCGGCTCTAACACTACTCGGCTCTGCTTCTTCTTCGCCCTTGATAATCTTTTTCAAGCGATTTTTTACATTTGCGTGTGCAATGAACCCTTTTTCAAGAACCTCTTCAGCTTCCATTTCGATACCTTTCTCTCATATGTTTTGATTATTTTTTAAATTCAAAAATCCTGCATCGCATTCAGGATCACTCCGAACTTTTTACTAAACGTTGTGACTCAAACATATTTGGAGGTTACGAAGCATCGACACATAGAAAATATCCTTTGCATCAACATCTTAGCAGGTGGATTCTCCAAACTAATTTGGAGTCTAGTCCTAAATTATTATCGAAACATTAAAGTGTATATAAACAACATAGAACGATATAATTACACAATTTGTTATGAAAAAATGAAGTTTTGGAGAAGTTTTTCTGATCTATCAAGCAATAAAAATATTAATTGCCTACAAAAAAAGAGGGAGAAACCCCCTCTTTTAATTTTTTTATTTAATAGTTTTACTTTCCAGCAAAGGTCTCACCGAAGAAATCACCTTCGTTCCAACTTGGCCTTTTATCAGCATTTGCTATCGCACTGGTTATCAACCAATTTACATAAGCAAACTTGGCACCTGCTTGATAATCAATATCCTGATCAATCTCATCCGCAGGTGAATGGTATGTTTTACCAAGGAATTCAGTAAATATCTTACCGCCATCTTTGCCGTTAGTGTCTTCGTTCCAGCCTGTCACAAGAAAAACAGATGGAATGCCTTGCTGCACAAAGCGATAATGATCGCTACGTGTAAAAATACCTTCTTGGGGCATTGGGTCTGGGCTTAGACTAACCCCAATTTTCCCAACAGCATCGGCAGTAATTGGACCAAGACTAGAACGCTCTGCCCCGAATGCCACGACATCGGTGAAATCATATAACAAAATCGGCATATCAAGGTTCACGTTGGCAACCATCGACGATTTCTCAACAGTTGGGAAATGTGCAAAATATTCCGCCCCCAACAAACCTTTTTCTTCTGCTGCAACTGCAGCAAATATAATCGAGCGGCGAGGTTTGGTCTCTGCTTGTACATAAGCACGTGCCACTTCAAGCATCACAGAAACACCCGCTGCATTATCAAGGGCACCGTTATTGATTTTATCATCCCCTTTAGCATGTTCTGAAACACCAATATGGTCAAGGTGAGCAGAAATAACGACATACTCATCCTTAAGCTTAGGGTCGGATCCCTCCAAAACACTCATGACATTGGGACTGTAGAAAGTATCGCTCAAAATACTTTCTCGCTTCATGCTAACTTCAGTAGTTAACGCAGTACTTGCAAAGCCATTTGCAGCCACTGTGGAAAGAGCCTCATCAAAAGACACTTCCGCACCAGCAAAAATCTTTTTTGCTGACGCATGGCTAATAGTCGCCGCAGCTTTCACACGAAGCTCACCTGCCGCCATGTCATCAGGCATTACCCAATCAAAACTTTTGTTACCCAGGTACCGCTTATAAGCCTTAAATGGCCTGCGCTGTTCTTGTGCTGCTGAATTAACTGAGATCAGGCCCGTTACACCCCGCTTCAGCAACTCTTTTAACTTCGTCGTTGAAGAACCATGGTGCGCTCGGATTTCCGTTTGAAAGCTTTCAGGCGAACCAGAAACAATCATGGCGATTTTGCCCTCTAGATCCAAGCCCTTCAGATCATCATGGCCCAGTTCCGGTGCATGTACGCCGTAACCTAAGAACACAACCTGCCCTGTTGTTTCACCAGATTTATTCTGAACACTACCACCCATATAAAAATCGTCTCCAAGAGACAAAGCCGTTTCGGTGTCACCGTCTCGGATGACAAACTTAGCTGTCTCTTGGTTCACATGTGCCGTTTGGAATGGAACTTCCTGAAAATAGCCCTTTTCGCCGATCGGCTTTAGGCCTAATCGCGCATACTCTGCTGCCACATAATTCGCTGCTACCCGGTAGCCTTCACTGCCTGTATCGCGGCCTCGCAGCATATCATCTGCAAGGAATGTTACATCTGCTGCAATTCTAGTTGCACTGAATGTTGCTGCATTAACTTCAGGTATGGCTACCTTTGTTGCTACTGTAGTATTTCCATTTGAGCACGCAGCCAGTGCAAACATGCTAGCTGCAGATAGCCCAACCCGCAGCATTTTATTTTGTAGACGGAACCCCATTATTTTTCCTTATTATTATACCCTTAAAACGCATCAAAATCCCGCGTGCTGCGGGAGTTTATTGATTTGCACAATAGAATTTGCGCCAATTTAGTCAATCTAAGCGAAAGTTTCAGTCCTTGGGTGCCACAAAAAGAAGCTAACCTTGCTTTAATGCCTCAATAACAGCCCAAAGCCTATCTTGCCCCCAAAGGGTCTCACCGCCAGCTCGAAAGGTTGGCACACCCCAACTGCCATACATCAACATTTCCTGTAAGTTTTTCTCGGCCTTGTCCTGCCATATGTCTTCCGGCAGCGCCCGCCCCAGCTTCGATGCAGGTAAACCTGCCTTCGCAAGTATCTGCTCAAGTCCTTTATCTGTTGTACCGTCAATACCTTCTGCCCACACAGCCTGTGTAAAGGCCTTAAAGAACGGCATTGCCATGCCCTCTTCTTGTAAAGCAAATCCGATGGCCATAGCCCTTTTTGTTGCATAACCAAGTGGGTCAACAATTCGGCCAAAAGGAATTTTTTCTAGCCTAGCCTCTCTCGCAGTATCAAAAAGAATATAACCTCCTTTACTAGGGGGCACTGCCATACCTCGCATCATCATTGGAAGAACCGGCTTCAATTTTAGCTGCACGCCAGAAATTTTTGCAAATTCATCAATCATTTGAAGGCCCAGATAGCTATAGGGACTGCGTACTGAGAAAAACACTTCTACCGTACGTCCTGCGACAGATTTCTCTAGGTTCTTCAAATTATGCCGCCAAAGCCGTGTTAATTCGAAATGAACTTCACCGTCACCTAGCCCAAATCGGTTCAAGCGTCGCTCCAGATGGTCAAGACGGTCCAATCCAAGATAAAACTCACCTTCATAATAAACCGTAGCACTTGCATAGTGCCCCAGCTCCTTCAAGAGAGTTTCATTTTCACTTAAAGTTGCTTCTTTAATATCAGCGCTGCCACACACTCGCTTAATTTCAGGCAGGTCTTGGCGCCAAAGCGCGGCCCCTATTTCTTCAGCGATTGAAAAGAAGTTTGGGTCACCTTGAATGCTGGCAAGAAACCGATTTGCCATACCAACACTCAACCTATCAGGTACAAGCGCCTTAACAGGAAAACCAAGGCCATATAGTCTCGCCAATCTCGAAGCATCCAGAATGCTATACGCCTCAAAGCGAGCAGGATCAGGATACATATTGGCGGGCAGCCGCTCAACAACCAAAGGCTTGATCTTCACATCAAAGCGTTCAGCAAAATCAGGTAATGCCTGTACCATTAATTGGCAGTATGGATCATCCGCACGGTGGAAATATAATAGTTCATGATCACGACCAGCCAAACGCCGCCCAAGCTCTGCCCGGCGGCGTTTCATATTCACTCTGAGTTCGCTTGTTAGCCACGTTGCTACGTTGGCTTTTAAAAAGGCGCTAACACTCATAAAAAAGGCTTTTGCTATTATTCCCTAACCGATTCGACCTTTAATATAGTCCCTTCAACAGAAATAACACGCACCTTCTCACCAACCGCAGTATCCGGCCCTTCAGCAAGCCATCGGCTGTCTCCAACAGTTACGTGGCCGCGACCGTTTTCAAGGGCTTCCACTACGACATAAACCTTGCCCACATGATTTTGACCCCGCCGGTTAACAGTCATATCTTCAGCGGGACCCCGCTCTCCGTAGAAGAAACGGTGCCCAATATAAATTGATGCCGTACTAAGGACAGCAAAAATCAAACCATGCCCTTCAAATTCAAGGCCTGGGAAGCCCCAAGCAAACACACCAGTTACGCTCGCAGCCAAACCTATCCACAACAAATACACGCCGGGTGCTGCTAATTCACCAGCCAGCAACAAAATACCCGCCGACCACCATAACCAATGGGCATTTTCAACCATCCATGGGAAATAATCTTCCATTATTGTCTACTCCGCATTTGGCACACTAGATCGACGCCCTAACGAGGGCTTGTCTTTATTCAAGTCCTTGAACAATTCCGAAATCCCTCCGATAGAACCAATCACACCTGAAGCCTCCATTGGCATAAAGACGAGCTTCTCATTCGGGGAATTCGCAAACTCAGAAAGGGCTTCAACATATTTCTGCGCAACGAAATAATTGATAGCTTGCGGATCACCTTCAGCAATCGCTTTTGATACCATATCAGTTGCTTTTGCCTCTGCTTCTGCTTCCCGCTCGCGCGCTTCCGCATCACGAAATGCTGCCTCGCGTCTGCCTTCAGCTTCCAATATTGCAGATTTTTTTTCGCCTTCCGCACGCAAAATCTCTGCGCTTCGAAGACCTTCAGCCTCCAAAATCGCTGCGCGCTTATCACGCTCGGCTTTCATTTGACGCGCCATCGCATCCACAATATCGCGGGGTGGGGCTATATCTTTTATTTCAATCCGCGTGATTTTCACACCCCACGGAGTAGTTGCTTCATCCACAACATTCATAAGCCGCGCATTGATTTCATCTCGTTTCGACAAAAGCTCATCTAGATCCATTGACCCCATAACTGTACGCAAATTTGTCATGGTCAGATTGAGGATCGCCAACGTGAGATTATTCACCTCATAACTAGCCTGTGATGCATCAAGGATTTGAAAAAACACAACACCATCAGCCGCAACCATCGCGTTATCTTTGGTAATAACTTCTTGTGTTGGAATATCCAGGACCTGCTCCATCATGTTGGCTTTATTTCCAATACGATCAACAAAAGGGAGAATAAAATGAAACCCTGGCAATAACGTTTTGGTATACCGCCCGAACCGTTCGACGGTAAATTCATGGCCTTGACTTACAGTCACGACCGCAGAAAAAATGAAAACGATTGCCAAAAAGCCTACAAGAGCTACGACAATAGTGTTGATATCAAACATATATTCATCCTCCCCAAAATTAAGAACCGTCAGAAACCAAGCATTATATATAGGGAGGATTACTACAATAAAAAAGGGCGGCAACCGCCACCCTTTCCATTAAGACACTGTAATCTCAAAGAATATTAGAGCTGTGAGAGTGCATGTTCCGCGCTAGAAAGCTGAAAGGCTCCAGGCTCTTCAACGTTTAGCTCTGTCACGGTGCCATTATCAACGATCATCGAGAAACGCTGTGACCGCAGCCCCATACCAAACCCTGAGGCGTCCATTTCAAGCCCCATTGCTTTTGTAAAATCGCCATTGCCGTCCGCTAGCATGGTTACTTTTCCAGCAGCAGCGCTACTTTCGCCCCAAGCATGCATAACAAACACATCGTTCACCGCAAAACAGGCAATTTCGTCAACGCCTTTACCTGTGAAAGCATCAGCTTTCTCAACAAAGCCGGGCAAATGTTTAGCCGAACACGTTGGGGTAAAAGCGCCAGGAACGGAAAAAATGACAATCTTGCGACCCGCAAAATAATCATCCGTGCTAACTGGTCCTGGCCCATCCGCTGTCATTGTCATGAGCGTTGCCGAGGGAATTTTATCTCCAACCTGAATCGTCATTTTCTTTCCTTTATTTGCCCTTATCGGGAAGTCCTAAGTAAGAACACATAGATACAAAAGATACTTTCCCAAAGTAGTCATACAAGAGCTTATTTTGCCAAATTTATCATTCTGTCAATGACACCGCCGTGTCCATCAGAAAAAGTAAGCCGTACAGTCTTACCTCGAAGGTCTACAGGTTTCGAACCCGTCATTGCGCCTAAAACGAGGCGTGCTTTTTTACCATCCTCCAACAATCTTGTTTTTGGAGAACTAAAATGAAACATATCATTCACTTCTGCGAGCATGTCGGCGTTGCTAAGATCAACATCCGCACTTACATCAATGAT